>QDKV01005340.1_pt1 | contig 59593 bp, 72 predicted proteins | sample 1861101 | NCBI WGS metagenome assembly QDKV01 (sample SAMN04275158, study PRJNA302643) | Fungus metagenome, whole genome shotgun sequencing project. | isolation source: fruitbody | host: Mallocybe terrigena | place: Sweden | collected 2013
AGAAGTCCAACCCCAATTTCAATGCTACAGGGTACATGCATTAAATGGTATTCCCACTGCACATCATTAGTTGTTGTGTGTAACAACTTGCGTGCTGTGTCTGATAAACCCCTGGACTTGAAATTTGAGAAGAATATATCAACAACAAATTGTCAACAATACCTGCCGGCCATGAATGTGAGGAATACAAATATGTAGTATTCGACGATGGCAGTGTGACACTCGATAGAGATTCCCTTGATGATATTTTCCGGTTCCCAAAGAAATGATATTTCACCGTAGACTGTTTGCATCTGATGGAATTTTTCCGGGAACTCCTCCAGGACCGAGCGGGATCCAATGGCTTGGAATACTTTAACCCCATCGGGAGGCAATTTGAAATAGTAGTCATCGGACCACCAAGAACTTTTGCTGCGAAAAGCATATCTTATGGCTTCATCTTCAATAATGTCCCGTAACATCGTTGTTACCTTTCCGTATTCTGGTATTGCTTTGACAACCTGAGGTATCACGGTACAGGACCAGCGTTCAATAAGTAAGTGGAGTGAGGACGTACTTGTAATTGCCGGCATAACCATACGACTTCGCCGCCGTCGCAACTCTGGCAGTGATAGCGACTGAAAAAAGGTCGTACAGATTCCGAATAGTTGTTTAAGAAGGTGTGTAGTAATTCAATGATCCCGGGTATAAGCACTGTATCCTCCACAGAGTCTATATCAGGCCGAATGTTCCACTTATAACTGACAAAGGAACAGAAGATCGATGTGATTATATGAGAGCTATGAGACAAGATTTCGAAAGCCCATGTTGGATCAATGTCTCAGTGTTCCGATTACGACTTCGAGAGTAGTGAAGTGACATACAGATTCGAAACAGGTCCAGTCAGGGGGACCATAAATTTCGATATGAATTGTCCAATCACACTGCTGCGGTAGGTTAGATGCAGCTTTCTTGAACGGGATTCATCACAGAGAAACGACTGAAGTTCCTTCTTCATCATAATCTGGCATTTGGCATCGTTCCTGGAAAAATTCACGTCAAAGCAATACCAACTTTTTGTCAAGACCAGAATAATTTCCCCGATTGACAATCCCATCAATTTGGATAATTTGGTGATGTCAGAGGGTGCCGTCATTGTCAGGCAACTTTCAGACTGCTCCCAATGCGGTAGTGAAACTGCACCCGCAATATGCCACATTTTAAAAGTTGGCGGTGATTCAACAAAGAGTGTGAAATATGTGGCGTCCAAAATTCTCGTGCACACATCAATATATTCTTTGATGTCTGCAATCTGTAGATCCATATTATTATACTGAACGATAAAAACTGTCAAAAAAATGCAGAATTCGAATTGAGCAGAGCTTACCCACTGGGATCTCAAAACAAAGAGAACACATGACAACGCAGCGAGGAATTCCGGGGAAAGTTTGGAAGGAAGAGAGTCCCGGTGGTTCCGGGTCTCCCTAAATTTATTGAGAGTCCTTTGGAGACAGGGCCAACTAAACGGAGACTGGATCCCGTGAGCGAAAAGATCATGTTCTAATGCGTCCGCAACTATATCCCATGTAGGAGAATGTATATGCGGAAGAAACGACGGTTCACTGCAGGAATTCCATCATCAAAGTCTGCAATTTCGATAGGATGAGAATACAACCATACCACGTCGACAGGCAACCAGCAACCAAGGTATCAAGACGAGCAATTATTTCATTATGACCAATGTCCGTGTCGATAAACAAGCTTCCACTTCTCTCCTTGTCAGTGAAGAATTCGAAGAGTGAGCGATGGTGGACGGAGATAGTAGAAGTGGGATAACGACAGCGCATGAGCTCTTGCCAGGGCCATGACCCATCAAGTCTATCGTACTTTTCTGCGTCAATGACAGAGGATAGCAACCCGACGATGATCGATATGTCAGGGTTCACCCGCAGACCAGACACGATGGAAAGACTATCCAGATACCACAAATTATAACGCGAGAATCGTGACAATGTTACCACGGAACGGAACAAAGTCGAGAGATTTTCTTGATAAGGACACGACCTAAAAATTTGGGTGTAGAGCGCATCCATGCTTGAGAAAGCTGCCGCGTTCCCTGGTTGTCTCTCAAGGATGAGTTTTAGCTGGTCCATTGGGGGGTAGTAATTCGAGTCGACGAATTTGAGAACTGTACTTGCGTAAAGAAATTGACCCGAGGCCCTATATGTGAGGTCATCCAGTTCCTGTTCGGAAGGCCACGGCTTTTTAACCGCAAAAATTAGGTCAGATTTTCGTTTGTATATGTCGTCAAAACGAGAGCGTAGGTGTTCTCGTAACTCTTCGCGAGTTTCGTAATCGTTGACAAACGTGATGGGATAGTGGTGTTTATCAAAGGGTTGGGACAAAAACATTTCTCTGATTTGGCGCTCAGGCCGGCTAGCAATGAGGAATCGAAGCTGGGTATGGTCCTTGAAGGCAGCAGTAGAGATGGCAATAAGAATTAGACGTTGGAATTCATGATCCTCACATTCGTCGAGCCCGTCTATAAGGACGGTTGGTGTATGGAATAGACTGGATGACTGACCATGCGATGGAGTGCGGGTACGCTTAAATGGTTTCTTGGTGATGAGGAATCGGAGACTGGCTGCAGCTGAACTGTGACGGGGAATAGATGATTGAACGCTGTGTGAGTGACAAAGCTGAAGGGGCTCAGTGATCAGATATCGGAACTGAGCGTCAATAGACTTTGAAAGGATAAAAGGATCCCTTATCAAGGCTGTGTCTATGAACTTTTTCGTCTCTGGAATATTAGTGGCGATCTGCAGAGCAATAGTTGGGACGAGATACTCGGCTTTATCGCGACCACGCTTCCTCGCCCGAAGAAAAAACTCCCTGCTAGGTGAGAGTGCAGTTGGGAATGGCTGCGAAGGGTTTCGGCAATTGTCTGCATAATCGCAGATTTACCATTGCCAAATGGTCCATTCAGCCAGAGGATGCTCTCGGGAGGCTTGGGATCCTTGATCCAGGTCAAGATGTCCTGAATGACCTTTTTGCGCGTTCCGGGAGCACATCTGGGCGGAGGGTCGCGATCAGAGGCATCATGCATTGCAGCAGGTGAAGCCTTTCTAAGGAGAAGGTTGAAACCTGTAAAACATGTCAAAAGTTATGATCTCTATGTTTGCGACGATGTCACACCTAGTTCGTTGGAGGTACCAATGTTTTGTGTGTTTTGCTGAAGAAAATTACCTCCATGTATTGAAACACTCCCTACGTGGTCAAATAGGACTGAGTTCTGTTCAGGTTGATAAGATGACATGGTTGTGAGAACCCAAAAAACCTCGAACTCAGCGCTCGCGGCATGGTAGCCCGCAGACCATCGGGAACAAATTCCGGCTTAATGAAATTCTCTTGTTGTCAATGGTTGGTCATGTATTCTAGATCTGCGCCTCTTCAGTTGGACATTTTCGATTAGAAATCAAGAATACAGGTAGAAGGCACGGTTTCAAGAGGAAAAGGCGAAGAGAGAAAAGTACTGTCCAGACACATTCAAGCATGATGAAGTAGTAAACAATCTCGAATGTTTCCTCGCTTCATTGGCAGCGAAGTATTATAAAAGGCATAGATACAACAACGCAGACCAAGGCGTTCAAAGAATAGGAAGGTATCACGTCCCGAGGGGTTTGCATATGTCGTTCTTTCATTATTTGTTTGTCGCCTTAACAATAGAGAAGATAATGATGGCAAGGATAATGAGAATGGCAGCGCCAATGATGATGCGCATCTAAAAGGGAGAGAGTAAGCCTAGAGTCCATATGAATGAGACAGGGGAAACACCTTCATGTCCTTCCACCTGTATACAGATATCGCCTTGAGCCAATGTTCCATATCATTGATTTGAAATAAAACCTACCACATATTCTACAAGGTCATCAGTGAATATTATTCACAACACAATCAACAAATACCAACGTACCTTGCGTACACGGTTAGCGCCACGTCGGAACCCTTGTGCTGAAACTGCGAGGTTATCTATGGAGGAAGAATACAACGTCATCAGCCCAAACCCCGACCATGGATGCAGCAAGCCACCGAGGAACTGTCCGCGTGGTCATTATTTCAGTGTCTCTACTCACCTGTCTTATCCTGCAGAGATTCCAACCGCTCTCCCCGCTCAGCAACTTTCGTGATGTTTTCCCTCATGATACCAACAGTATCGTCAATCTGGGCTTGAATGGCAGCAGTCTTCGCATTTCCCTGGCTTGGTCCTGCTGAAGGAGCTGAAGAGCCATTTCGGGGAAGATAAGGGTCGTAAGGTTCGGACCTATGCATTAAAAGATAAAAGAGAGGAAGGTTTGGTTTAGCGGGATACAGCGGAATGAGAAGTCATTGAAAACTGACATTATTACACAAGTGTTGGTCTAAGTAAGCAAAATATCAGACAAAATCTTCTGCGAATTAAGCTTGTCTTGCAGACCGTTTTGAACAGAAGACAGGGAAACTGGTGTGGTTGGCAGCGTCGTTGGCAAGTGAGCAGCGGCCTGTTTCGTCGATGCTGCGTAAATTTATCCCACGGTGTGACCCGTGACTACTGAAGTTGAGGTCCTTTTGCGCAAAATCCTTCCCAAAAAGATGAAGTATAAGTAAAATTTAAAGATATACATTTAAAAATGAATTTAAGGGGACCGTCATACTTTTCCTTATAAAGAAATTTTAACTTCACATTTAGGAAGAATTTAGTTAACCCTTAAATGTCATCGGCCACAAAAGGACCTCACCCACACGCAGGAAGGTTTAAACTGTTCTGTTGGATTATCGGCGTGTCCGAAAGCCTATTTCACGTTGACATTGCGGCTAGCATTGAGACCGTGAGCGACCTCAAAGAGGCGATTCTGGACAAAATTCGAAATACAAGGGTGTGGACGCGGATCAACTCAAACTCTGGAAGGCAAGTTGTGTCTTTGAAGTTTCAACTTGAACTACACCCGGGATCTTACTGCATTGGACTATACGACAGAAATTCATTGCAAGCCCTCGAATTGTTGTCAAGCACTTTTTCCGATGCCTCTCAGGGATACATCCACATTATCGTGAAGGCCCGCCGGTTGGTGAGTATCCAATCATCACTTCCTTGTCTGAGTAGCGCTCATGTCACTCCCCGCCTCCTTTTTGTGAATGATGTGTACGATCTTTCGCTGTTAATCCTGCAGATCAGGGCCCTTCTGAGAAACCTCGCCTGGGCAGTCTTGAGCCGGAGACTTCTATGCATGAGCTTGCCCAGTGGAATATTCTTTGGCACACCTTTTGGGGGAAGCCAGCTGCTGGATGTTTTGTTAAAGCCTCTACCTGTATTCCCGATCCGAGGACGCTGGAAACGCCAACTGAGGGAACGGACTACGAGTATCTCAAACTCCCCAAGGATAACGACTTTTTCCCGTGTGATTTGCACCGAATACTTACCACCGAAACTTACAAGTCCTTTTACGCAAAGTTGTGCCAAGAGGATAAACTCTACAGCGAAATGGCATCGTTAGAACGCCTTGCATCCCTGACACATTCGACAATTATAACAGGCCAGCCCGGTACAGGTGAGCGCCTGACCGCTTTTGGTATTTCTGTCGCGTTGAATGACATTCTAGCGAAGACGGTCGACCTCTCCTGCATTCTAGTGTGGCGACTTCAGAAGAAGAAGCCAACTATCTACTGCAGCAATGGGACACATGCATACACGTTCACCAGTACTGGGACTAAGCGGGGTGTCTCTAAGCGACGGAAAACGCATTAAAGCGCTTGATAAATCCGTTCACAGCTGCGCGTTGGCCAACCCGGACTTATTGGAAGTTCCTTCACAATTCCGGCCTCCCTTTGAACGCCGAGGCAGAGTAGTGGTCGCAACGTCTCCCGATCCGGATCACGTAACCCGCTTCAAACAGGATGTCGCTAGGACTTATTACACTCCCACCTGGAAATGGGCCGATCTTTATTGCGCCAGGTGAGAAAAATCACTGTAAACTTTTTTTGGTGGCACTTTTCGAAATCCACAGCTTACTACAGTTCTCCTCACCGGTCCCAGAGACACTTAGGGTTGCGTACACAAAGTTGAGCGGAACCCCACGGAGATGCTTCCAAGCGCTCCGCCCCAACGGGGACGAGCATGAGATGGAAAAAATCAAGCACGCTATCAATGACATTAAAAACCTCAAGGATTTTGCGGACTCAGCAAACGGATTCCTGCCATTCAAGAACAAAGGGAGCCATGCTCTCGTCCGAATGGAACCGACAGACGACACATGGAGGGATCAAATCACGGACCTGCTGAGCACCCATGTTGCGGAGCTTGTGTATGAAAGGATTAACCTCCATAACACCATAAGCATCCGCGATTCGATAGATTTTTTACTCCGCACGCCTAATGCACGTAGCTGGGGTGGCGAGTTGTTCGAGCTGGGTGTGCATCGTGTATTTCGCAAGGGCATCAAATTTGAAGCTCGGCCTATGGATGATGATGTGCCTCCTCTAATCGTGGAGATTAAGACGGCCGAACGCGAATCAAGTGGTTATTTCCACACGCTATCCGCCCGAGCTGAGCCGGGGTTTCGCAAATTGGGCGACGAGTTTCTGAATGAATACTTGTTTCCTCTTTCATCAACCCAGGAAACCATTGACGCTGTTTACATCTCCGGCGATGTCACAGTCTTTTTCCAGATGACTGTCTCCCCGTCCCACAACCTTAACCTCAAAGGCATCACCGAACTCACCGATGAACTCCCTGCCGCTGCGAAGAAAAGGATATTTATTGTCTTTGTGGTCCGATCATGCAAGCCCTACAAACGTCAGAAGATTGTCGTCCCTCTTGGAGTAGATCGGGATGTGGTGGAGACGTTGGTGGGGGTACAAGCAATATGTATATTACTTTCCAATGACCAAATTCTGACTCCTTCATTCCTGTTGTCAACAGTGATATATTCTTGGTGGTTAGGGTGAATTTCCATGGAGGGTAGGAGAGGTCCTATCTTAGGCAATCCTTACACATTCCAAAATTATGGAAAATTCATGAAAAATATTTTACACACAGTGCTATTCCCGATCCGAAATGGCAGATGATGAAACGCAGTATGAGTATCTCAAACACCCCAACCAGATTCTTCTCACCGAGACCTACAAGTTCCTTTATGCAAAGTTGTGCGAACAGGATGAACTCTACACCGAAATGCTGAAGTTGCGACATCTTGGTTCCCTGCAGCATTCGACAGTTATAACACATCAGGAAAGTGACATATAAGGTTTAAGGACTACAAAGAGAGTTGAAGTACTCAAGACAATTTACATTGACTTAAGTTAGTAAAGTTTTTTGAAGCAGTTATCTACAATTCTGTTAGGCATCTCAGCTGGTTACAATGCTTTTAAGTAGCTAATTAGAATGCTTTGAAAAAGCTAATAAAACTGTTTTTAAGTAGCTAATTTATAAGAAGCTAATTGCAATGCTTTCAAGCAGCTAATTACAATGCATTTAAGCACCTGGTAATTACAAATGCTTCTAAAGCAGCTAATGAAGCGGTGACACAAAATCAAATCATTCACCCACTTTGCAGCAGACCCAGATACGGAGTTTTCTTACAATTGGCAGTGTATTTGAAAGATACAGAAAAATAAGGGTATATATCGTAAGTCCATACAATACTGAATACAAGCCAAGTGACACAGAGATAAGAGTGTTCATAGGAGCATATTGCACAACAGATCATTGACCATCATAAATTCACGAATACAACGCAAATGAACGAAACTGCCCAATAAATGAGCAATAAAATAATTCAAAGCAAAGAAAAATGGTAAACAGAGAAATGAAAGCGTAACAATACAAAGACCGAGATCACCGATTAGGCAAAAAAAAACCCTACTCCTCTTCCCCTTCATCTTCTTCCTGAATGGCATGTTTGAAAGCAGGCCCAGAGCGGCCAGTGGGCAGTTGCCTTCGTCCCACTCTGGTATCGTTAGATTCGTACAAGGTCTCCGACGGAAGTGGTGATGATTTTGGCACAGGCGAATGACCAGCTTTTGAGCGACCACCCGTACTACGGTTGTTATTCCGCCTCGACCGTTGGCCCCTTGGGGCAGCAGAAATAATAATTGGTTGTGGTTCTGTCTGCAAATTAAGATGCGACGAGTTTGAGGATGACACCGAGACCGACGTCCCCATCTGCCCGAGACCACCAGCCAAAGCAGGTATGTCGTCATCTTCATCAACCCAGTCACTGTCGTCCCCAGCACTTTGCTTGCCTGAGAATACATCCCGAATTGATACCGGCTCGCCGGAAGGCAGGATGTCAATGACCTCAATCGGCAAGTGCACAGCACGCGATGACCAGCCAGGAGGTTCAAGGCCCCAACTCCTTTTCCAGCTTGACCGACCAAAGGTACCCCCGCTTTGGGCAGGGCTTGCAAATGGACCTTGTCGTTTTTGCGCAACAAAGGTTGAAGCTCCACTTCCAGCTCTTCGTGAGCTGGAGGAGCTATCATCTGTTGACTTCCTTCGAACCTTGAATGGCGAAGATGTCCTCGAGATATTCAAGTTACCGGTACCTTCGGTCTCCGATGGTTCGTAAAATGAGGTAGGGCGAGAGGAAGTTGGGGAATGGATGGACGACGTAGCAGAATTGGAACGAGCATGGAGTGGACGTGACATGGGCGTCACCTGCCGGACTACCCTCGTCGAAGACCCAGACCCACCTCTCCTGTGGAACTTCATGGGCGACGAAGTACGGAAATGAAGTGAACCGGCCGAACTCTGTGAAGGTGATTTGCGGTGCCGTTGTTGCATAGAGAAACTAAGCACCGACGATGGCCTTGACGAATGCTCTCCTGCAGGCTCCGAATTCGGCGTGTGGTTCCCCAACGACCTTCTCGTTTGAAGGGGTGACTCCACCATAACCATATGAGCCGATTGGATAGAAGATCTTCTGGAATTAATAGAACTGGAACGACGAGACGATATAGATGGCCTTGCACGATGGACTCCTCTGCCAGCTGTGAACTTCCCACCTGAACTATTTCTCCGAACAGGAACCCTCATGGGACCAGCAACTGGGGCAACATTTGCTGTGTCATCCTTCCGTTTGCCTTTCCTCTCTTCATTAAACCATAAGCGAAATGTAGCCAACAGATTTGATTTATTTCGAGGGGGAGCAAGAGCTTTTGGCGTGTTATCAGAAATATTGGGTGTAGAATGAGAGTGTAACATTTCTCCTTTGACACTGACGGTGGCAATCGCACTAGTTGACACGGCCTCTCGTCCATCTGCTAAAACCCACGGAGACCCCATGTGCGTCACGTTGTGCTTGTGATCATTGGGCGGCGGTGTAGACGGAGGCAGATAATCTTTTGTCGGCCTCAAGGGCGGGCTCTTGGTCAGCTTTGAAGAAGCGCTGCCGTAAGACAGCCGAGGTTCTTCATTACTTGCCACACGTCTATCGCCGTCCCTCAGCCTTTCCCTTTCCTCTCTCACCGCCTCCGTAGATTTCTTCCGCACCAGGCCAGCAGCCTCTAAGGCCGTTGTCGCACGTTGCATGATGCTGACACTTCCCGCTCGAGCTTTCCTCCCTTTGGGGCCATGCTCCTTATCCTTATCTTTGTGACCGCTACTGGGTGAAGAAGGATGGGATCCAAAAGGATCAGAGGTAGGGGAGAGGAATGGTGATCGGATTAGGTTTCCATTCCTCTGAGGTGTCGTAGGTCGAATGGTTGTCGTCGGCGTTGGCGGTACCACAGCAAACTGCGGTGCGACAAATCTTTCTTTCTGTTGTTGAGGGTCTGTCTGAACCCCAGCATTGACTTTCTTTTTCTTCTTCAACTGGGATTCCCTGAGTTCATCATCTGGCTTTGGTTCATTTTCAACTGGAGCCGAATCGTCTGCAGGGGCACCTAAACCAGTCAATTGAACTACCTCGCCCACCGTCTTCTCTTCCTTCTTTCGCAACATCCACCACAGAGCGCCAGCAGAATCACATGCGTAGCTCAAAACAGAATGCACAATCTGGGCTGTGTCGAGGCCCAGTGATGACAAAGTGTTCAACAAACGACGCTCGTCTGGGGTAGAAAACATGACCGATGTGTTGGCCGTCAGCAGCGACACGAAATCGACGTCACGGGCAACCGGGGTGGGCAACGGAGTAGGAGACTTATCACGAGTAGGAGAACCCGTTTCGGACATGACAGAAGAAACCGATCGTCGTTTTGTACGCGCAGGAGTACGGACAGGAAAAGCAGTAGGTCCTTTCGAGACGGAAGGCCGCGTCAAAGCTGGTGGAAAGTGATACTGCGCATTCTCACATTCCTCCATGACAGTAGCTGGCTGCCTGTCACCTGTCTTCGCAAGTTTGGATGACAAGGACTCAAGGTCAGATCCTGATGTTTTCCGAATAGTAGAATTGCTTGAACGACGCTGGATAGAAGGCCCATCCGACAAATCGTCACCGGTGCTTTCAAAAGGGTCAACAACGGACCCTTCCGGGGTGGTAGGAGTAGAAGATACGAGTTCCGGTTGATTGGTGAATGGAGACGGCGACTCTTGTGTCGAGGCTTCAGAAGAACCTGGAGCAGTACTTTCAGAGTTGCGACGAGAGTGGTTTTCTGGTGTAGAAGGGCGTTCCGAGTTTTCAGGAGAAAGGCAAAATATAGTTTGGTTTGGTTCGTAACTGAGCTTTCTGGATGTGAACCAAGGGTGAGCGAGGATTTGAGGAATCGTCAAACGTATTGTTAGATCTTTCACGAGAATGTTTTTGATGAGGTCTCGCGATTCTACGAATTGTTAAGCGTGGTGTAAAAGTTGGTATGAGAAACTCGAACCCATGGACAACCATGTGGGGTCTTCAAAATCCCCTTGTATAACTTTATCACGCATTACAGCTTCGTCATCATCGTCAAACGGTAGCGTCCCCGTTAATAATGTATATAATATAATTCCGAGGGACCAAATATCGACCTCTGAAAATTGGAATTAGGTGACTTAGTTGAAAAGATCTGCACGGACATACCGGGTCCCTGGTATTTCTTTCCCTGTAGCATTTCAGGAGAAGCATAGCCGGTCGTACCGCAGAACGTTTCCATCAGGGATCCGCGTTCAAACTCTCTCGTGAAACCGAAATCCCCAAGTTTGACACGGCAGCGTTCGTCCAGCAAGACATTCTCTAGCTTCAGGTCGCGATGAACAATATTATTGTCATGCAAATAGGCCACGGCCAGACACAGTTGGCCAAATATGATTCTGGTTTCGCTTTCCGACAAGCGGCCCTTTTCGACGAGGTAGTCGAAGAGCTCACCACCGCAGCACAGTTCCGTAACTATCCAGATATGTGATTCCGTAGCGATGACCTCGTACATTTGTGTGATATGGGGGTGATGCAGTTGGCGGTGGTGATGGATCTCTCGTGTCAGGGAGGCAGACATGGCTTTTGGAATCTGCTTGATAGCGACCCGGGTAGAAGTTAAACGGTGTGTGCCCAACCTGACTTTGCCATAGGCACCTGGTTGACTGTTTGAATGACATAAAATTGCAGCAAGGTAGGACTGACACACCTTCACCTATGACTCTTCCTAAGGTATAGTTACCGACTACACGTATCTTGGACGAAGAGAGTTCTTTCCCAAGCTCGTTGTATGCATTGGCGAGTTCCGCTTTGCGATTTTGGGTGACTGAATGAGTATGTTTGTGGCCTGGCATAGCAAAATAGACAAAAGAGAGAAAAGGTACAGCGACCCGTGTTAAAAGTTGGTTACAGAAAGACGTTTATGTTAGTAGTAAGAGCTTGCAAGGGCTCAACGATGATAACAACATCATTGGCGTCAATGTAATTCTCTCATCACGTGCATCAACTTCTATGAGATGCATTAAGCAGCCTCCCAAGTTCTTGTCAGCACAATGTAGGAATACCAGTTTTTCCAACCCTTAACGTGACCCTTCCTGTGGTTTCCAATATGCTTCATAGTACAATTTCATTACAAAAGGTCAAATACAAGCAATCATAAAAAAGGAGTGATGAAATGGTAAGTTGCCAGCGTCTGAAGCACATAAAACTATCATAACTGCAGACTAAATGTTGATAAAGGCCGTTAGTGCGTGAAGCGGAGGGAAGACGAGACAAACCAAAATAGCAAATCGATCAGCCAAAGCGGCCCTTCCCACCGACAACCAACCCATAGACAGATAAACGAGAAAAGGAGAGGAAAGAGAAGAAGTCGCCGACGAAGAAGGGTAGAGGGGAAGAGGGGAAGAAGTGCAGAAGGGGGAGGGGAAGGAATAAGAAGAAGAAACGAGACGGCTCCACCTTTCACCACCTCGCTTAGTCGGACGGGGCCGATTTGATGTAGGCCTTGGCGAGGGGCTTGTACTTGTGGATAATCTCCAGGATGAAGTCGATCGGTGTGACGTTCTTCACGTCGTATTGGTGGAACTGTCACCGCCGGTGAGGATACCCAATTCGTCCCAAGCCATCAACGACGACAGAGCTGGAATCTCCTTTGGCAGAAAAAATGCCAGATTCCTTGTCCAAGGGGATAACGGCCCACTCTTTGGACACGGCGGTGTCGTTCTCGCTGAAGTACTTGCGAGTGTACGAGTCGAAGTCCCCCTACCCATAGTCAGGCCCGTAGTCCAACGATACAGGGATCATTCAGATCCAACATGTTCGACTTGCGCATTTCTGCTATCGGGATGGTGCCCCGGAGTTTGAAAAGGCGGTTCCCCGGAAAGGTGAAGTTGTAAGCGTTCTGCAGGTTGGGATGCATCTTGTGGGTGAGTTGGGGAGGCGTGCATTTGGTTCCGAGGTCGATATGATTTCCTGGAAAGTTCTTGGGGTCGATCTTGGAGGGTTCGACTTCGATGACGGCGATATCTTGAGTGTACTGCTGCTGATCAGTGCCAGCACCGACGACGAGGTGAGGAGAATATATAACGTGACCCAGAGGATGGCTCCTACTGGAGGGCCAATGCGCTGAAAGCTGCTGGTGGAAGTCTGAGAGTCTGCGCCTTTGTCTTGGCTTTCTTCAGCTCACACTCGGCATCCTCGCGTTCCGCCACAGCCATATTGTCTTCCCGACCCACCACCCTCTTTGTATGATCTTCCTGGTAAGCGATCATGTTGCCTTGCTCTTCAATTTCTCCCTTAATGGAGATGAGATGCTGTTGGAATGAAGTTTCGCTGAGGACTAGCACGTCAAGGCGAGGCTGACTTTTGTTGTTGCACTCGAAGTGGTTGTTCATGGTACGTATTACGGGCGGTGACCAAGAAAAGCTTGTCGAGGGTCCCTTCAGACCAGGGTCTGTCTTGTGCATGGTAATGCCGAGGGTGGTGGTGAAGGGCTCGCAAAGGATTGCCGTGGGGTCGACAGTGATGGTGGGCTCAAGGAGCCGAGGACCGGCTGCTTGGATGATGTCCGACTCGCGCAGTTCGACGTCAAAATCCTGGATCCTGTGGTCGAGTAGAATCCGCTTGCATTGGAGAGCTACTTGGATGCCGACTTTGTAGGAGAGGCGAGCCTAACGCCAATCCAGATTACGAGGTTTTCGGAAGGTTCGTCGACGTGGGCGATACGGGACGATGTCGGTACTCGACCAGTTCACCTGAAACTTATTCAGGATGTCGTGTACCTCGAGGGCGATATTATCCTCCCACAACTCGGGAGCTCGTGTTCTCCTACAATTCTAAGCTCCTTGGCCCGTGGTATGCCTCCGGGCCTGAGGGGGGTTTCCAAGGAGTACCCATGCGAGCAATCAGGCGCGGATTAGAAAACAGCCCGTAGTAGTAAAGCTTGGCCTCCAGTGCAGAGACACCGGGCGGAGGGGAAGGATCAGGGCTGTCCGTATCGGAACAGGAGGGGCAAACGAGAAGTTGAGTACGAGGAGGTAGCAAAATTGCGAAGGAACTAACTATAATCTTTGATGGAGGTGTTGAATGAGTTAATTAGAGTCTGGATGAGATCTTCCGGCACTGCCACCAGTGGCGTTGGGGGCGATTTGCTGATATTAGTGTCAGATGGAGTTGTGGAAGTGTGAGATCAGCACGCGGTATATTGTGCTGTCACCGGTATAATCCTGTATAATATTTACAGTGTCCCTTATAAGAACCTTATTTCTCCATGTACCTTAATATCACTGCAATCAGATTGGTATAATCGGCTCACTACAACAGACGGGCCCAAGTCCAAACTGAATCTCACGAACAAGCAACAGCCAAGACACTAGAAATTGCTGTGATAAGGAGAGCACTATACGGATAAGGTTTGTCCAGTGATAAATAAGTTGTTGATCATGAACATAGAAGGCCAAAATTTGAAGGGAAGAGTTCTAGTATGGTAAGATAAAGAACCTCCAACTCTCAATGTCTATTGTTCTCCGATGTCCCTTGTGGTTCATCTCTCCTGTATGGAATTAATGGGAAGACAAAATGTGCTATGTTGTTCATAGATCGATATTCCTCTGTTGCAAAGCGTCGTAAAACACACTGGACGTAGTGCCATTTGAATACGCCAGGGGGAGGTTCAGGCCCGACAGTAATGAGGTAGTGATGGAGGTTCGGGTCGTCTTCCCCCCGTGGCGTGCCCATACTATTCAGCTCCTCGTCCTCGTCTTCAAAAAGGTGGACCTCATATTGATTCTGCAGAGTCCGACAAGCACAGTAATACGACATAATTGAACAAGCAAAAGGAGACCTACATTTCGCGTGTTCCAGAATCCCAGGCCGAATGTTTCAGCGATGCCGTCCAAAAGCAAGTTGAGAGGAATTGTTATGGATTGGTGATATGTTTTCACTGCCGCCGGGGAGCGGAGACCGGTGAAACGTTGGAAGATATATCGGACACCCTCATCACCCAGGGAAATTGGGATCAATTGAGTCGCCCTCAGCATTCTAGGTCTCAAATCTCGTGAGATAACACATGCGGGGTGCCGTGCAAGAACTGTGTCGCGGAACTCTGTTTCTTGATTTCGCATATCACGACTCGTCTCGGGGCTGATTTCATAATCACAAATCCTTGTGAGCTCCATAGCTCGGCCGTCGAGTCGACGGTACTCATAGATCGTCGACATCAGCTGCTCCCCCACTACCACTTGCCTCCAAGACCCGTCCATCTCCCGGTCCAACCAGAAGTCAACCGTTCCCGTCTGAAATGTGAACAAAACACCACTTCCCCTTGGATCTAAGATAGACCTCGCGACGTCGACGAGCCAGTCAACTGTGTGACCCGCGTATCTTTGCAGATCAGGAAGCGCAGCAGCAATGATGTTTAGATTACCAGCTGCACCCGCAGGAGGCGAAGACGGTGGGGGATTGGGCTGATTTTCAGTGGGGGGATTGGGGAGGCTCAACAATGCCCGATTGACTCGAAGATATAATATATCAGCTACAGGCGTGGGAGGTCGTTTTTCCATCTTTGATGGAGGTTGAGAGTGAGAGACATATGAAATCTCAGTCAGGCACTGCCACCAATGGCGTCAGTGCCGGATGGAGTTGTAAAAGTTGGGCGAGGCACGAGCGACGGAAGGAGGTAAGGTCCAGAGCTCTAGAGGTGAGAAGCGACAAGAGATGTGAATATATGCGCTACAAACACATATATGCGCAAGACACAAGGAGTGAATATATCGTCCACCAGAGTATTTCACGAGTGACAGACAAGATATGCCACGAGAGTGATAAAAATGCTACGACTCACGAGTGCCAATGGGTACAGCGAGTAAGCACAAGAACTGCGAACCGTGTATAGAGAACAAGATGGAGAAGAAAGATAACCACTTGAGTCGAGCCTGTCAATGGACCCGAGAAAAAATACACTTAGCATTGATTAACGACGAGATTTCTAGCTCCAAGTTTTAGACTCGTCGCGCTGCAGAATTTAGACCCTCGGGAGGTTTGTCGATAGTTATAAAGGGCTCGAGGAGAAGAAAAATTTGCACAAAGAATAAATCCGGAGTTTCTCGATTTTTTCTTGTGGAAGTGTTTCGGAAGACTCCATCGGAAAAAACTGCCTTTCTGAAGGTGTCTGGTGTTGTGCTGACGCTTGACCCTTCTCCCCACGGATAAGTTTCTAAAGGTATGAATTATTTCGCACGTTTTGAAGTACCTCTATTCATCCTTTTAGTTTTCGTCGCAGTCGAAAACCATTCTGGAGCACGGAGATATTTCTGAATGGTACTGACAAGCCATCTTGGAGGTTACGCTTCATACAGAGCGACTGGGTGAAATAGAAGGGTGCCGGCTGCAGCGTCGAGAATTGTATGTGATGCATAATTCAATGAAAAATTTGTCTAAAGTGATTGAAATCGTGTCAATGTGTAGTGGTTATAATTAATCTGATTCTGCTAGCATCTCTTCCATGACGACTTCCGCATGATTCCGCTTGACGGCGTCAATGAATAACTGAATATCGTCACCATCCATAACAGAGGTTAGATTCTTCATTGTGAGGCCAATTCTGTGGTCAGTTACGCGGTCCTATTGGAGTTTATTTCAAAATGACGGGACCACATAAATATGATTGGTCACCTGTGCAAAGTTGTAGGTCCGAATTTTTTCACTTCTGTCGGCACCCTTCACCAGGTTTCGCCTTGTGGACCGCCGCTCTTCCATTTCACGAGTGAGTTTAAGATCCATGAGCCGTGAACGGAGGACTTGGAACGCGCGTCTTCGATTCTTTTCGCCGATGAGATAAAGAGAACATAGAGAAATTAATACCCTCACTTGGTGCTGACTTCTTTCGTCTTGCATTGAAACGGTTATTCCTGTGGGGATGTGGGTTATGCGAACTGCTGATTCGGTTTTATTCACATGCTGAAAAAATGATGTTTAACCGGATAGAGATGAGAAAAATGCTTCCAACCTGTCCTCCAGCACCCCGTGCTCGCATAACCTCTAACTTTATGTCATCCATAGAGAAGAGTTCTTCTTGTTGGCCCTCAGATTCCTCCATCAGGGGAAGGACCTATGGAGATATTTGAGAATTGGAAACTTGCAAGGGCGTTTCACGCACAACGACAGCCACTGTACTCGTATGGGTCCTCCCACTTGACTCCGTGGCAGGCACCCGTTGGACGCGATGAACGCCACTTTCCCAACGCAAAGAATCATATGCACCTTCACCCTTGAATTCCAATACTGCGTCTTTGATACCTCCCCCCTCTAAGTCGTTCTTAGAGACGACGTTTGCGCGCCAATCATTATTGCTCGCAAGGCGCTGATACATGCGTAACAACTCAGCAAGGAATAGACTAGATTCAGAACCTCCGACACCTGATTTGAGCTCCATGAGAGCACCGAAATGAATTGTTTTTGAAGGTGGAATGAGGAGTAGAGGGAAGTCGTTTTCAATTATCTTGACTAGGGTCGTCGATACTGTGCCAATCTCTTCTACAGCTAGGGTACGCATTGTTGGGTCCGGGTCCTTGAGAAAGGAGACAGTATCATCTAATTGCTACTAATAATCTTTAGCAAATCATTGACGACACAGGCTTCGAACCTCTCTTGCAGCTGTCCATCTTGTCCAGGCATCTTCCAAAGCTTCAGAGTCTTTAAGTTGTTTTAAGCGAGCTATGTCCTCGGGGGAAGACATATCTTCTGACAACTTGAAAAAGATCGTAAACGTACTTCAATTCTGAAACTACCTGAACACATGCCTCTGAGCGAAGTCTTGTGCGGTCATGAACGCGTTTTTGCACGACACGAAGTAAGCGTGCATTTTCATTTAACAAGTCTTGTACTGCGTCGTATTTAAAACTGATGCCCTCTTTGACGCTGGCAGCTGCGAATGCACGGGTAATTATGAATCTGGTCGATGTACGAGCTATTGATCGGAAGAGAGGAAACATGGAAATGTTGTTTGGCCATGAGCCGTTTACCAAATACCATGATTCACGTAGAATAACGTGCGCACCATGAATTGATTTCTGCAATGGCGAACAGCACACTCGCCGACTTCATCAACAGTTTGCTCCTTCAACGCAGCGACGATGAAAACAATCCGCTGCCTCCTGGTTCACCCCCGACGCGTTAGTGGTCCTTGTTTAGCTGTCTAATTGAGACTGACATACATCAACAGTGAAATTCCAGGGGCCATGGTTCCAAACGCAGCTCACTATTTCACTTTCTATTGGTGTTCTTTCTTTCCTTTTATTCTCGTATTGCAGGAAGAGATGGCCTCTGCTGTTTGCACCAAGGACGAAGTTGAAAGGTTAATATGCTCATACTACACAGAACAATGCCGTCTCATCACTCCTAGGTTTTTCTCCACACGAGGCACACGCACACCAGGCTTTCTTCGGGTGGATAATGCCTACTATTCGAACTTCAGAATTTACCGTGCTTCAGATTGTTGGATTGGATGCTGCAGTAGTATGTACTATTTAGTTGCATCACTCACATCCCATCTAATCTGCCGACAAGCTTCTCAATTTTTTTAAGATGTCATTTTACTTATTCTCCGTTTGTTCTTTGTTCGCTATTACCATACTCATGCCCATAAATTGGACGGTATGCATTCTCGAATAATCTTGTATTTCTTTACTCATAATAGCTTAGCATAACAAAGACCTCTTCGGCGACAACGATGGAGACTGGCCAGAACTTCGGCGTAGGAGCTTTGCAGAACCTCCACGCAACCACACACATCCCCCGGACTGGCTCGACCTCGTCAGCGATGCGAACACTTATTTATCAGTACACCTCATGTTCACCTATCTATTCACCCTCCTTGCCCTCTACTTTATTTACAAGAATTATCGTCGTTTCATTCGTTCTCGGCAACTCTTCTCATTGGAGCTCGTGCACTCGATCCCTGCGAGGACAGTGATGGTCACCAATCTCCCGCCTCACTTGCGAGGTGAGCGGCCTTTGGCGGAATATTTTGAGAACATGGATCTGGCAGTGGAAAGTGTCACACTTTGCCGGGAGGTGGGATCACTACAGCAACTACTCGATAAGAGAACAAAAGCACTTCTGCAATTAGAGAATGCCTGGACGGGCTATGTTGGCAACCCAAGCATTGTGGAAGAATATGATCCTGAGGGCACTGGAATTCTCATTGATACTGACATCGAAGGCGGACATTCGACTCAAACGAAACTCGTTGTTCCACACCGTCCACGGCCAACCATCCGACCTGGCTGGCTTAAAGGGAAGGTTGACGCTTTGGAATATCTAGAACAACGCTTCAAAGAAGCCGACGAACAAGTGAAGAAGAAGCGGAGGACCTGTAAATTCAGGTCCACAGGTGCCGCTTTCGTTACGTTCGAGAAGATGACCAGTGCGGTAAGACTATTTCTTTTCACACGGATATTTATTCCTCTTACCGAACTTTGCCAGCAAATTGCTGTTCAACTTGCGCATGCCCCTAACCCAAGTGAGATCCTCTCCCATCCTGCTCCCGAACCGCGAGATATCGTATGGGCCAACATGACCTCTTCGGATCGTTCTATACAGCTCCGTGACGTATTTGTCATCGCCACCATGGCTTTGCTTTTGTTCTTCTGGTTTTTCCCCATCACCGCGTTAGCGAGTTTGCTAGAAATCAAGAAGACGACGCCATGGCTTGGAAGGTTAATTGGTTCAAATGAAAAAGTCAGGGCTATCGTACAGAACTCACTGCCTTCAGCGGCAATGATCACATTGAACGCGATGTTGCCGTTTATATTGGAGGGTACGCCTCTGGGTATCATGCATATCGCAGGGAAACTGAAGTTCATCTAGCCCTAACATATGTGCAAGGATATAAAGCAAGAAGTTGGATCGAATATTCACTCTTGAAGAAGTGAGTACAATTGATTCGTTATAATTTCACAACAGCAGTTGATCATTACCTCCAAGGTACTTCTTGTTTCTCCTGATCAACGTCGTCTTCATTTTCCTACTCGCGACGACATATTGGCAACTCGTATGGGATCTTGCCAACTCTCCAGCAAAGGTTCCAGAGAAGTTGGCACAAGCACTTATAGCGGGTCGTGCGAGGTAAGTGTTAATCTTTTATGGTTATTACTTATCTTAATTCGTCTTGCAGATACTTCTTTCTGTCGTATACCATTCTTCAAGGTAAGAATTCCGCCAAGTACTATCGCAGTGCTAGTTTACAATACGTTTGCAGGAATCGGCATTATGCCTTTGCAGCTGCTCAACCTGGGCGTTATCATCCCCCGCTGGTTCTATCGTGCATTTTTAACTCGGACACCTCGAGGTATGTTCATTCCGATGTATATCTCGAGTGTGACAAATCTGACCCATCATGCAGACTTTGCCGAACTGAATGCACCTCCGATGATAAATTATGGTGTCGTGTATCCTCAAGCTATTTTGATGTTCGTCATCACAATGCTGTACAGTGTCGTCCAACCATTGATTGTCATCTTCGGGGCGATATATTTTGGTGTTGGATACGTGGTATACAAGTACAAGCTTCTGTTTGGTGCGTGACTTCACAGCGTCACTTGATCGCCTCCTGATTGACAAGTACTGTCCAGTCTTCTACAAACCCTACGAATCTCAAGGTCAAGCCTGGCCCATTACCTTTGTTCGCCTGATCTGGGGTGTTGTCATCTTCATTCTCTTCATGATTGGTATCTTCACTCTCCGTAAATCCTACATTCTTTCCTCACTACTCGTCCCCCTTCTTGCGTGCACGATTGCTTGGTCGTGGTATATCCACCACTCCTTGCAGTCACTGAGCAAATTTGTGAGTTTGAGCTCAGTGTTTGAGGTACAGAGGGGGGAGGAGACTGCGGAAGTGTTGAGGTTAAGAGCCGGCCATCCAGTTAGTTGGAGTCAAAGTCACTTAAACAGAAGGAGGTATGCACAGAACGATGACACGTTATATGTTGCACCGGAGGATGAGAGGACAGATTATGTACGTTCTACTCTGTTTCTACGACAATTGGAAAGTTATTGAGCCTCTTCCCCAAGTCTCAACCTCCGATGGCCAACTGGTACAGTGGCGTGCTCAAGTAAGCCACATCATACCTTTTCATTTCTCCGCTCTAACCATCACAGTACCGGTAAACGGCGATACGGACACCCTGCTTTGAATGGCGTTCTGCCTGAACCATGGCTACCTCTCAAGAAAGATCAAGCGCTTGTCAACAACAGGACCGGTGTGGGCAACGGCATCCGAAGTGCAAACAAGGATTCGTGGGATCAGGCGGTGGTGCTCACACTGAGAAAAAGGTACAGTACCGCAAGGAACAGGGGACAATCGAGGCAATCAGCCGTCGGCGGCGGCGCTGGCGATTGGGATGGAAATGCTCATGGTGGCGTCGGCAGCGCTGTGACAACACCTGTAGACCCAATTAGCGTTATTGACCCATGGCAAGATGCCTCCACGTCCACCTCTCATCAACGACGGGTGGATAACACAAGACGTTCGCGTACACTCAACCATCGCCTCAGTTATGACCATGCTTCAGGCGTGATAATGCTCCCTGATGAAGCAGAGTGGCTCGAAAACGACGTTGATTCTGATGAGGCAGATAGCGATGATGTAGATTATGGGACCGAGTTGGAGAGGAGTGTCACCTCACTTGCAGGTGAGGGTGAGTCGTCTCCTTTGACTGTGGAATCGAGGGCCGTCGATGGAGGTGGGACAGTGGGACAAACGGGACAAGGACAGACTCAGGCAAGTCCGAGAATCTCGAGGTATGGGACTTATTTCCATCACCCAGAGCGGAGGAGACAGAACATTCCTGGCGCTTTCCCTGTTCGATGATGGTTTTTACGATCTGTCTGTCGAAATGGGAAAGAAGCGATATTTTTTGATGTTCTTCGTAGAATTCGTTATGTAGTTTGATACCACTTTTTTAATTGTGTTCTCCTATCGATTATCGCATCTCAAATTACTATCATGCTTCAAAGGTCGTTTTCCTCATTCAAGAGTGTAGTGCGTGGATACTATAGTATGAACTCAATCAGATATACATTCCACCTTCGGCAATTTCTGTATTCTTCTTCAGCACACCTTCCTTAATCTCCTCCATTTTGCCAAGTGGCCACGCTTTCTCCTCTACAACCGAATCCTCTCCAATGACTTGAAACAGAAGCCTGTGCACTTTATCCAATAACTCAGGTGACCACTCGTCTTCGTCTGGTGAGGACTCATTTAGAGTGAGTCTGATCGGGCGAATAGCAGGGATATATGGTGAAGGAAGGAGGATGAGTGTGCCAACAATAGAAGCAAGAGTGAGGATCGTGAGGAATGAGGCAGATGTGGATTGGATCAAATTAGGTGGCGCAAAGGGGTGGATGCCCGATGCCTCCTGCGGGATTATAATATGTCAAGTATCATTTACATAATTGTTGGGACGACGTACGAAGTTGGTTTTGTTGTTTGTGGTCAAATACCGCGGAGGTGCTTCATGAAGAGCCTTTGGGCGATTGGTGGAATACATCGGGAGAGGATATGTGTCGAGGAGGGCGACACTAAATTGTAATTCGATGTATACTGTCAGCAGGAACAAGAGAAATAACTCGTCTGTCGAACCTGGAGGGTTTCAAAGTTTTCAGGATGGCCTCGGCATATGGATACATCGCAGGGAGCGGTAACCTCGTACAAGACTCGGACACTATGACAATGGACTGCGTCCACGATGGGTTAAAAATGAAAGCGATCTACCAATCCGTAAAAATCATGATCAGGCAATGTTTCACACTATACAGACCTTGATATCATTGACATATACCACACCCTTTTCTTCACCTAAGTCAGCGCCGCTAGCCCATACCTTACCTGCACTTCCATTTGCAATGATCAAGCGTTTCTGCGAAAGCACGTCGTCTAGTACAACTCTGACGATGAAATTGGCATGATCCTCAGCCAACTTTTTCTGCGACTCGGAGCGAAGAGGGTTAAACTCGTCTTCTTCGTCAGATTCAATGGCGTAGCGTGGCGGGATTGATTCAGCTAAGAGACTATCTACATCCTAAAGCAGTGTTCCAGTCGATACTTTTTGGATGGATGAATGGAACATACCATTATTTTGTTTACTTTCTTAGGGATAAGGCTTTCAGTGCGAAAGCGGCTGGTAGACGGCTCGATGTCAGCGCGGAAGTTTCCGACGAAACAGTGGAAGCTTGATCCTGAAAATGGGGTTTTTGTCCTTCATCTATCACCGAACCATGACCAGGGTTGGGCTGGAGCTGAGCGCTGAGCAATAGCTCGGCTCGGACTTGAGAGCAGATTGATCTACCCAACAAAACCCAACCAACAAAAAGACTGCGGCACAATCTGTTGATATTATATATTCAATGATTTAGACAATTGTCCGACCCATGTCGTCAACAACCAGCGGGAGTTATGTAAGCTTATCTACTGAGAACTTGAATTAATATTCGTTGGGGAACAGTGAGTGAGGGAGACAAAAAGGGGGGCAGGCAAGGACGATGGGAATGAGTCTCAATGGTCATATGGTGGCATTTCAAATTAGTGTTGACGAGACAAGACACTCTGCAAACCAACGACAAGGGTCCTATATCAGGGCCCTTCATAGACACCAACTTGAAGGCGATCGAACATCTCTCTATACTCTTCCTCTTCCTCGTCCCCGTCCTCGTACAAGTCATCATCATCATCTTCTTCTTCTTCTTCTTCATCTTCTTCATCACTCTCGTCGTCGTCATCCAATTTGGAAAAGGGGATGTTGCGGCAAATGGGGCAACTTTCACGCTGTGCATGGGTCAGAAGAACAATGGGCAGGAAAGAGGGGAGGGTAGTACCCCGCTGCGTATCCACTGAATCAAACTAACGTCGTCAAGTTAAGTAAAGAAGGAAAGGAAAGGATGCATACTCCTTTCTACAAAACACATGACTACACCCAGACAGCTTCGTCAGTCCACTGGTACCGCCTTCAGAACCACACGAGTCCGATGGGGAGTCTTCTAAGATAGTCTTGAAGTCGACAAAGCAAATAGAACAATTGTCATTAATGTCTACGTCGTCTTTTGTCAGTGTAGGAAGTGAATCTACAAGCCTTTGATCCATTTTAATGATTTGGCAGTAGATAAGCGAGGCCTCACGGAATAACTGATTATGTAATGTTGATTGTCAAATCAGTGGCACGTAATTGTGTTTGATATCATTCATCATGGTGAGCATTTACCGGTTACCGTTCATACTGGCTTCAATTAACAAATGTTGTTAATTTCCAGAGTGACAACGCAGGTTAGAAACTTGATTAGCATCTACTTATCATATCTTACACTTCAATGTAGAATATAAGGAAGCTTTCGCACTTTTCGACAAGCGAGGAACGGGGTCCGTTCCAAGAGAATTATTGGGCGATCTCCTACGTGCATTGGGACAGAACCCTACACAGGCTGAAGTAGCAGAGATTGTCAGCTCAGCTCCGCGTGAAGGTACGCGTTGTTGCGATTCTGACATTCCGTCTTGAGTTTGACGCACGTTCTGTCATCACCCCACTCTAGTTGACTATAAAATCTTCCTCGCAATCCTAAACAGACCTGACGGGTTCAAGCCAGCTGGTACTCCAGGTCAGCCAACTTATATCTCTTTATACTTTGTTTTTATACTCTCAAATCGTCATCTCGTGCAGAGGAATTTATTCGCGGTTTCCAAGTATTTGACAAGGAAGGCAACGGATTCATCGGCGCCGGAGAGCTGAGATATGTCCTCACACAGCTTGGTGAGAAAATGACAGACGAGGAAGTCGACGAACTACTCAAGGGTGTGCAGATAGGACAGTAAGTTCGATCGCACCATTCCCTTTTCTCGTCTTCGAAGAAGACAATATTTTAACCGATTCTTATTTTAACAGGGATGGTAATGTTAACTACGAGTCATTCGTACGCACTATCCTCAGCCAGTGAAAGGGACGAAGATGACTCCTTTGCTTGTTTATATACCAGTTCGGGACATTCACCGTTCCCAGGTCTTTGCAATATTACAGTTTGACCATCGAGCTGCGTGATGACTTTGTTCTTTCAGTGGTCACAGTAATTCCGATAACCATTCGGGCCTATTAGCGAGTTCGAGTTTCATTATTCGCAGCACTACTTGTGATCGTCCGCCGGACTATTGGGAGTTGCCATACTATATTGTTAGCAATGCTAGCTCAGATCCCCAGAATGGCGGCTCGACACCAGAGCAAAACGAGTCGGCCCTCGCGGAATCAATGAGTATTCGGCCGCCGCTCTGCCTTTGAACATGACAAATAATAATTGTGTAACTACCAACGGTTCCGAAAAGCAAACTTGCTGCAGACACAGCACACACTTACTGACAATTTACAAAATTCAACCCGGCGCCCGAACTCCCGAAATAGGTAGCAGATGTATCTTTTTTTGCGTTTTTCCAGCCGGTTCCCAGAATGTTTGGTCCGAGGTCATCTTAAAGACGTTAGGCCGTTCGGACACTTTCAGCCGTGAAGGTGTATTTAATGACACGAAATTGATGCTCGATGGCTTTGCGCAAACCATGTCTTCCAACGAAGAGGATGGACAGGAAATCGCTCCACATCACGAGTCGACGCAACGCAGGCGTGCATGTGATATTTGCAGGAGAAGGAAGAGTGAGCTTTAAGTTGTAGGTATAGATCAATAACCCAGTTCTGATCGTTCTTACTAGTTCGATGTCAGGTTTCACTCATCTATTCGAATATGGTCTGTGCTGATGATCTCAAGTGCAGGCGATGGTCTCAAAGTACCAGGAAATAGATGCTCAAATTGTACTGCGCATAGTCTTTCATGCACATATCTTGAAACAGCGAAGGTAAGTATTTGTGTTCATTGGGCCTGTATAATTATTGATTATCTCTCAGAAACGTGGTCTATCGAAAGGGTACAGTGTTTTCCTACATGCTAAGTTGGTTGTGCTAATTTCCAGAGATAGATACGCCGATGCTCTTGAGAATAAAGTCGAAAAAATGGACAGACTCATTCGAAAGGTCAGGGAGGAACGTTTCGTTTTGAACTCGAAAAATGACAGTGGACGTAGTTATGCCATGATGAATCCGTCTACAAATCTATAATGAACGCTTTGCAAAAGGATAACGGTGTACTTGGAACCGACCTTATAGCCCCGAGCTCATTCCTAGACTCTGGCCCCTCTCAGATCCAGGAGGCTCCCACACTGCTCGATAGCATCACTACTGCGATTCGAGGCTCATTTCTAGCACAAGAACTGCAGTCGAATGAGGAAGGCTATGGTTTGGATGAGTCGTTGCTCGCCGACAGCTTCAAGAATTTGTCGGTAGAAGTGCCTGAATCTCAATTCACGGGCGAATCTAGTGAAGCCACACTCATCCGCAAAGCCATAGAAGCCAAAAAAGAACACGGTGATAACGAGTGGCATCCGTTTCAAATGCTTGAAAGTTTTCGCAGTGAATTCTGGTCCCCACGAACAGTAAGACATGTTTTCGCCGCACATCCTTTGTTTATTCGTCTTTCTAACACTGATCCTTAGCAGGGGAAACCCAAGGATGACATTGAACCATTGCAATCCTTCGTCTACCCTCCACCTGATCTCGCAAAAGAACTCATAGACAATTATTTCCGTCACGCTAATATTTATCTACCATTACTTCACCGACCAACCTTTGAGCGGGATGTCAAGGCAAATTTGCACCATCTAGATATTGGTTTTGCGTCGGTGTATCTGCTTGTGTGCAGTGTTGGTGCCCCGTTCTCTCAAGACCCAAGAGTTCTGCTCGATGGCGAAGAATCTCTTCAGTCAGCTGGTTGGAAGTGGTTCAAACAGGTGATAGACATACAGAAGATGCGGTTTTCATCTTCGACGTTATACGATATCCAGTCCTGCGCTGTGAAGTTTAACAATATTTTCGTCATTGCTGCATTATGTTGACATTGTTTCAAGCTTATGGTTCAATTCCTACGAGCATCAACTTCTGGTGACGCTCATTGGATTCTAGCTGGAATAGGCTTACGGTTATCTCAAGCCATTGGTGCTCATAGGCGATTACAACGAGGTTCATCTACAATAGATGAATTATGGAAGCGTGCGTTCTGGTATGGCAACCTTCTCTTGCATGGCTTTTTATTAATTATGTCTTAGGGTGCTTTTCATCTTGGATTGCATGTGCAGCGCCACCCTCGGTCGTCCATGCGCGGTCTCCGAAGAAGAGTTGGTGAAGATTGCATTTCGCATCGTTCACATTCTGATTGCCCTTTTAGTTTTGATGTCGACCTTCCCATTGATTGTGACGATGAATTCTGGGATAACGATGATCCTGTCAAGCGTTTCCAACAACCCGAGGGCAAACCATCGAAGATAACTGCTTTCATACTTTTTATCAAGTTGTTTCGAATACTCTCCATAACGCTGTGGACAGTAGTGCGTCATCACTTCACGCTAGAAACGATTTATAACCGATTGAATGAAGTATGCCATTGACAAATCCAAAATCCTTCTAGGATATGCTGGATTGCACTGGGAGAAAACAATAGTTGCAGAACTTGACTCTGCACTGAACTCCTGGGCTGACTTGGTACCGTGTCATCGTAAGTATTTATTTTCTTTCGTTGCGGCGCGTATATATTAATGTACTTGCTTTCACGTCATCCAGTTCGATGGGATCCCAACCGTGAAGATACAGAGTTCTTTGATCAATCCGTATCGCTGTATGCGCATTACTATCTAATCCAAATCCTCATCCATCGACCTTTCGTTCCAACGCCTAATAAATCTTCACCTTTGCCGTTCCCATCCCTAGTCATATGTACTAATGCCGCGAGATCGTGTTGCCACGTTGTTGATGTCCAACGAAGGCGTTCTTTGTTGTCCTCAGCAATGGTTCTGGTAAGTACTTCTTTAAACCTTGAGGATTACCTTTTCTTCATTCTCGTGATGCTCATAACTGACATGTGTTTCTGGCCATTGTCTAGACAGCGATATCGACGTCTGGAATTATGCTTCTATTAAATTCATGGTCGGGAAAACAGTCTAGACTCTTGGCAGAAAAGACAAAGACCGACATGGGTGACGTTCACATGTGCATACAGGCGTTAGAGGTGTTGGAAAGACGATGGTGTCTTGCGGGCAAACTACGGTAAACGCTGTCACTACCAATTTGAGTCTTGTTGATAATTTCGCAGGGACGTTCTGTTCGGGCTTGCATGCGTTGGGGACCTTCCTTTGTCAGAACTGGTACTGGCGAATAAGAGGCCAGGAGATTCCGACGCACTTGTTTTGGGAGGCGACAGTCGGGCCCTCTACAGTCAAGAAGAGGTGATTCTTGATCCAAGAAATTTCGCTAGAATGGTTCAACAACATGGCTTGCCACATGCCAATCCGTTGACAAGTTCTGTGCCCTTCGCAGCCAATACTACCTTTGGGTCCTCATTCGAACAGTTGCCATTTTCTTCTCCCCTTCACTTGCTTGAATACGAACAGGTGCAATTACCTATGTATAGTGATGACCTCGCTCAATCACCACCGCATGGTCCGTTCGACTTCATCACGTCACACGCTCAGTTTGTCGCACAGTCATTAACCAGCCCTGTGGATTCGAGGGTTCCCATAAGCGGACTTTCACCTCCCTCTTACTCTGGTTCATCGCTTTGTTTTCAACCTTGGTCAGATCCTCTGTTTGGAGGGACGAGTTTGCTTAGCACAGCAGATGCTTTGACTTCTGTTATGAGCAACCCTGAGCTGTTCCAACTGTTCACTTCAGGTGTCCAGCCGTTTTACATAGAGGGAACGCCAGGCTCTTCGGTCTCTGCTCCGATGAGCGGGGCAATATTCAATACGTCAACGTCCGTTACGACGAACATCAATTCCACTGCTGATCAGCTCCCACAGCTGGGGAATCTGTCTCAAGGGCTGACGACTATCACCAGTGTCGATATGCCGGGTGTCGATCGGAGTTCCATAGATTCTGACTTTTTGTCAATGTGGTTGAATGCCTCGGCTGGTTTGTTGTGAGTAGTGAGATCTATCTTTTGAAGAGCGTTTTTCAGCAGGATACCAGTGTGGGAGCTACTCGATGCCAGGGACATCCACAGAGATAGAGAAAATGGACTTATCTTTCTTCACAACTTGTTTTTTTAAATACATTTTGCCCCTTGCAATTATGATGAGCCATGGCCCATAAGCGTTTCCATTCTTACCGAAATTGGGTAGATCGGTGCTGGTCGGGTATGCGCACACAGTTATTAATGCAAGGAACTAGCGGATGTACACAAGTACAAGACTGGTATGTAAAGACAACATGAGAAGGACGGTTCGCTAGTGTGGCAGCCTGAGGTACATTAGTGTAAAAATAATTGGCAAGTACATTTGAAATTTAATGAAAGATGATAAATGTCCAGCTAAAGAATGTCATATTAATGAGAGTGAGTGTGGGTGGAGAAAGTATATGGAGAAGCGGGGTCGACGGTTGTTGATGCTCGCGGTAGTGCATGCATCACAAATGAAAAAGGCCGCGAGATCTTGTCGCTCAGTTGGATGCCGTAGCTGCAACTTAGCTAATTTCCTAAGAGCGAATTAGAAGGCTGGGGAGGCGAATGCCCCACCTGGGGTTCTCATGATCTCACTGAAGCCAATTATGAGTAACCACAGATACGACTCGGAAGACAAGTAAATCAACACTTACGGAAGAGAGTTGTGGGCTAAAGGGTCCTCTTCGTTAAGGAAGAAATCGTATAACCCCGCTGCAGTTTGAGCGCCGAGGCAGGGGGCGATGATTGCACACCAAAGCCAGAACTGGCTGAGAACAGGACCACAATTATATCAACTGTAGTAGAATGAAAAGAGCCAGAAAAATTTACTTTCTGTAGACATAGAGCTGCTTTCCATACCCAGCCAATGTCAGGAAAAGTCGGGGGCCAAGATCACGTGCAGGGTTAAAGGTGTAAGCTTAACGTGTGATCAATCAATCATCAGAATCAAATAGGATTGTCGGCGAATCAACGTACAGGTCTGCATACCAAAGGCGGCTCCAACACCAAGGAGAGCTAGGAAAAGAGTGAGAGGACGGAGGCCCTTCGGAACTGCGTCGTTGTTCTTGTCTGCGGCAGCAAGAACCACAAAGACCAGGACCGCAGTTCCCAGGAATCCTGTGAAGAAGCACGAGATATCAGTCATGTAGTCGAGCTACAAAAGTAAGCCATGGTTTATTGCGATTTTTTTTTATCTCGAAATACTATCACGCACTGCATAGGTTGCGAATAAATCAGCTGTCGCTTGAGTACGAATCTCACTGCCCCCCTCGAAGATATCGATGGCGTGTAAATAGTTTCCATATACCAATCCTGCTCCAATAACTCCCCCCAGGACTTGAGCGAAGATGTAACCTGATTGGGAATTTTGGTGAGTCGATCCAACGGGACTGGATCAAGAGGCCAACGTACCAGGAACTTTGCGCCAGGGGAAACCACGCCAGGTGGCCAGAGCCAGGGTAACCTAGTAACGGCCAGGTTAGAACGAAAAAAATCTGCGACCAAGGGGAATGACTAACAGCAGGGTTGAGATGTCCGCCAGAGATACCACCACTAACCCAAGCTCCCATCGCCAACCCTAAACGCCAAAGACAACTTCGCATCACGAAACAACCATAAACCATTTGTAAAAACCCACCGATGGCCCAGCCAAAGTTAACGGAGAGGAAGTCCTATTGCAACATTACAAATTAGTTTGGAGCACATCGTCGTAACGGCTTGAAGCTACCGCACCCCTTTTGGAGACGAAGCGACGCCTTGATTTCTAGACAGAGCCACTGAACAATTGACACCGGTGCCAAAGAGGACGAAAATAGCAACACCCGCGAGCTCGGCCATGGGTTCACGGATGGTTTGCCTGTAAATCAGTCATGATCAATCCTCCAGAACCTATTCATCCATCCGCCCTCTCACCTTATCCTACTCCAGGTGCTCTTGGATTTCCGGGGTGGGAAGTACGAAGGAAGAACCGGAATCTCCTTGGGTTTATCATACAGTGTGACGAAGGAAGAATTGCTGGATTGCATCTGAAGTTTTTTTTTCCCCTCACGGAGGGTTGGGTAAAGAGTGGATTGAGTGAGCACAAAAATAAGGAACTACGAGCCTTCCTTGCCTTTTAATATACGTTCAGGGTCATATAACCCTGGAATTCGGTGCCTTTCAAATCACACCATGGCCACGAGCCACAAACATTTATTGTTCTCGTCTTCGAACCACTACATAGAATTTTGCTGGGGTACGGTACGGGTTGGATAAATCTGTGATTTTGAAAGACCAGAAAACCAATAGAATTTATTAAAAACTTGTACCACCATAGGCGGAGACAGAATCTGCGGATCTATTAACCGCAAATCATCATGATCCTTGGACCTTGGACCTTATGAACCAACCACTTCTCCATCGGTCGACGTTCAGGCACATCGCAGAGTATATCTGTTGCTATCTAGCACGAAGATCAAACTCCGAAGTTCGCTTGATATTATCCTCCCCCGACTCAACGTTTACTCGATAGATAGGGGCGATAAGACACTCCCCCAATTGTAGCAGACACGAGCCTTGAATGATATAGGCAAGTCCCGGCCACTACCAGTTGTGGCATGGTTGATCTTTGATATTAAGATACCAACTTCAAGTTGTATACACTGTTCTGGCCACTCAATCATAGCGGACACGAGCCATGGCCATTGTTTTTTGAAACCGGGGGCACACAACATACGACCTATATATTACTTGTCCGTGTCAGTAAGCACTCATCTACCCCTTATCCCACACTGACGATGCCCAACCCAGACAATATTCCCCGCCATACGGGTCGACTCTTTACGAACTTTTGTTTTAGGCTGTCATGAGTGACGCAGGTGACATTCGTAAGCAATTGTTCAAGCTGATTTTCATCCTTACAGGACTTGATGAGTTGTCGGCTACCGTCAAGGGATTAGAGAGTACTGTACCATTTCGATTGGTGTCCTAGGCCTTCTGGTTTGTGATTTGTCCCCTATCCGACCTGGTTCGAGGCTAAAAAACTGGTCAAAAAAGGAAATATTACATAAATAATAACATCATTACCAAATATAGTATATGGACCTATGCAAAAATTCGTCCTAGCACCGGATTTCTCCCAGGAACAAGGTTGCCTGTCACTGTGTACGTGATGCGCTCAGAATTCACATGTACGGAAAAATGTTTACGAGGTGAATTTCACTGACTTTTTACCCTGTCAGGCCACCAAAAGGAGGATTTAAAAAGAAAGCCCCTTCAGATGGCACAACAACTCCCATGACGCCTGTAAGTGCCGCCGAACACTTGCATTCTTTTTTGGTGTAGTATATACATCTCCCCCGCCCTTTCGAAAATCCACGATATACCAAGAATTTTAATCGCCGCGCAAAGACTGTTCTCGGTCAAGAAAGGGAAAGGGATAGAGCTGAAAGAGAGGCTAGGCGTCTCACAAGAGAGGAACTGCCGACCCAGAGCCAGACCGGAAGATTCCTGATGAGGTGCCGACGTGTGAGTTGGTTGTCTGTTCTTGGTGAAAACCATATTTAAGCCTTTCGGCCCTCGGGTTGCACTCAGATACATCAGAGGCGCCGCCTTCGGTTGTTCCACACCCTCACTTGTGCGATATCACAGATCTTGAGGTGATGTTTCAAATCCGTCTATATAGATATGTTTCGTCCTTATCACTTCTTGTCATATTAGGCGCCTTACACTGACCCAGCCACGGGTCTCCGCTACCACGACAAGAGTGTATATGAAATTGTCAAAGGATTGGTAATGAAGCTTTTCCTTCCATGTATCGTACCTGATGCAAACGTTGGTTCCAGAGTGCGGGCATAGCGAAAGACTATCTGTCGGGTAAGTATATATTTGTCATTTTTGTTTCCACAACTTATATGCCAACTATAGCTCGAGGCGACCATTCCATTGTGAAATGATGACTATTTTCTACATTTCTGGGAAGTTTTCTGCTTTTACACCTGCAGATATTGTCATACTAGGATGATTTCATATTGACGCTATTGTGCTGGCAAAGTCTACGTTGAACTGGAGGTCGCTTTTTCAAGTTGTTCTTGTGTGTCCGTTTCTATCGGGAACAACGGACAAATGTGTATTTGGTCAAAGTACAACACAAAAAACTTAGAACATATTCAAGAGGTGTTCCTAGTTGTATTACAAATGCAGTTAATTGTCATGCTTTCATAGTGCTCCATTATCGCTTTCTAGAGCAGCCTCAGCCAGAAGTGCTGCAGCCTTATTGGACCGAGGTTGTAGCCTAATCGCAAACGGCTGCGGAAGGCTTGCAAAAGCGTCAGTAGAATTTCCACACACCATTTGCAAAATAAATGCCGATACCAACCTGATAGTGCTGCTGGTATACGTTATTTCAGGCAAAACGTCCGAACCGCTCGTTTCATGACGACCAGGAAGAACTTCACATGTCGCAAGAACCGTTGCTATGATAGAAAATAGTGTATTCTCCGCGAAGTACCTTCCAGGGCAGATGCGTCTTCCAAAACCGAAGATGAGTTCCTTGGTTTTCTGCATCTCTTCTTCACTGTTGTCGAAGCGGTCAGGGTTGAACTCATTGGGATTGGGATAGACACATGGATCATGGAGCATTTGCCTAATCCCTCAGCATGAGTACTTGACACATAGAGAAAAGTGAAAAAGATTAACCAGATGTTTGGAATAACCCATGCGCCTTTCGGTAGGAAGTAACCCTCATAAAATTCGTCCTGGCTTAGAGCATGAGGGATGCCTGAAAAAAATCATCAGCAAAAAACAGCAAGTGTCATAGATTCTCACAGAGGGGGATGGGAGGTGCAAATCGAAAGGTTTCGGCCATGATGCTCCGCAGATAAGGTAGATTTGGTCGATCACTTATTGAAGGAAGTCTGTCGTGGCCTACTACTGCATCTAACTCAGCCCACGCTTTCGTCTGGATTTTGGGATGAATGATCATGTTCATTAAGAACGTCAGGGTGGCGGATATACCCTGTGGGTGGTGTGGTAATTAAGTAAATCACGTAGAATAAGCTGGGGAAATTTGAAGCTACAGAATCTAGTCCCCCTCCCAGTATCGACCCAGAAGCTCGAACAATGTGTTTTTCGTCCTCCGTATTGTATTCTTCGCCCATTTTTTGCAAAATACTTTCACAAAGGTTTGGCGTGAAGGCTTTACCAGTTTCCTGAGAAAAACAATGTCGTGTCTAGGTCAAATCATTCTGCGGTTGAGGAACTGCAATGACACACCAAATTTTCTTTACTCCATTGATATGGATTCCAAGCAGCGGCCCACAGGAGCTTGCGGTATTCATCCGCAGTTCTCAGGAAATTGGAACCAGGCATCCATCGGGGAATATGTTTCACTGCAAAGAAAGTTCATTTGGTCAGCAAAGCCAGAGGACAGCTGACGCTCGATGCGAAATTCACAAGCTGGGAAGATGTTTACGAGGAAGTTCTCTGGCATAGAAGCTCTATTGAAGTTTTCCATAGTTTTCAACGCAAACGTTAGGAGAGGGTCACCTGGGGTCCGTAGGTCATATCCGTAGGTAGCATGCATAATGATAGCACCAATCCTCCTATATTCGAAGTGTTTGAGAGTCGACTCAATAGAACTCAAAGAATAAAGCGTGTCATACAGTTTGGTTTCAGGAAAGAGACAACTGGGATCCTTGAGGAGGTTATTCACCAAGATACACGCCTGCTTCTCTTGTTGCATTTCATGCTTCTGTATATTGATTGGTGTAAAGTATTGAGCTACCATTCTTCGTTGCTTCCTCCAGATGTCACCGTATGGCTGTAGGACGAATAAATCGCTCATGTTGGAGCTGGTATTGTTTTGCTAATGAGCATCTAGTAGAACCGGCCACTTATAGCCTATGACTGCCTTACAGATTCAACATTTCCTGTTGAAGATAAGTCACAATTTCCGATGAGGAGCAACAGTACCACTCACGAGGTTGGGTCGGTCGGAAGAGATGGCGGACCGTTTATCCAATATATCGGTAGCGACCTTCCTTGAATTGATAATTATAACATTCTGTCCCAAAATTTCCACATGCATAAGATCCCCTTCAAGTTGATCAGCAAAGCAATCGAAGAAATTTCACATTACTAGTACTAGTACAAACTTACCATATGACTTTGCCCAAAAACTGAACGTTATCCATGGGTGCTTGACTGGCATTTGAAGGGCATTGCCAATGATAGGCCACTTTCGAGGGCCCGGTGGAAGCTGGTACTGGTTTACCTTTGTATACTTCATGGTGTAGAGCATCACGCTGCCCAGAATGAGCGCCGCAATCATAGTGAGACCGTCCATCTCGGCGTTCACGCTCAATATTGGCCCCCTTTACAGCTAATCTCGTATCGATAGACCCGTTTCGAAATACAATGCCACTTTGTTTACTTGTGTGTGCAAATAAAACTAACCAATTTGGGCGGCTTGTTTCGTCGCTATGCCAGCTTCGACCACTGACCTGAATGTTCTTGTTTGCCGCAGAGCAATCGACGTCCCACCTTTCGTGTTGGCGTCTCTCCAGCTCCATGAAGTGAACGCCAATGTAATTCTCCCAACATTGATCAAATGTCGGGAGAAGGAAAACTCGGGGGATGTGATTAAAGACCACCTTTGGATCGTGGTCTATCATCAAACTGTGGTGAACGTCGTCGTTTCCTGCACGGACGGAGTCACCGGCAGATACCCAATTTTTTTGTTTTCTCCCCTCCCTTCGGATCTCCATCAGCATGGCTCGATACTCCCGTCATTGTCGTTAGCTGCGCGCGAGCTTTGCAGAAACGTGTCGCTTCGACGCGTTTACGCTGTCTTTGGTCCAGAAGTTCTTTCTCGGACTTTTGCAAACATTTGGACCACCAACACTGGGATTCAACTCGCTAAGGACCCCTCCTATTATTCATGCAAGATATCATATCTTACCCGGAGCACACTCATTGAGAAGGAGCTCCCTCTTTCTTCAGACCAAACGGGCTACCTTGGACCGGCTGTCCAAACAGACCTTGAAGGTATCGCGCGTCTCTGCTTCCTCTTTGCGGCAGATGCGGTATGCCGTTTCTGTATACCCGAACGTATCCATTCTACAGTATATTGCTTTTAGAAACCCTTTATTTTAACCAAAGAAAAAGCATACGCGGAGGCGCGGGCTCTCATCAGAAACAACTTCGTCTGAGTTCATACTATGGGGCCTGTTGGTGGGCCCCAGAAGGTTGTCTCTATCGTCGTCTTCACTCGCAACAGCGAGCGAGTGGCGACCATCACGAAAGTTTTTACGGATCCGGAAGTTCGCGGTAAAAATTGTGCAGAAAGACTTGTTCGCCTCGTGTGCAAGTAGTGCGTTTTTATCAGTTTTCCCATATGGACACGTCGCTGAATAATGTTCTGCAGCCTGTTAAATGATCTTGGCAAGGAGAAGATCGCTCTCTTTGTGGGTGTCACCAATCTTGCAGTCATCGTCTACCAACGGGTTGGTTTCGTTGGGATTGGAAAGGGGGTTCCCCCTGCTCAAGGTGTAGACAAATGGGAGGAATTGGGCTTCGACCTTGACCAAGTCGACCTCGGTCACTGGTAGTTTGCCCCCTAAAGCCCAGTCGGCCAACTCCACACCCTTATTTTTTCTTTTACTTGTGGTTATCATCGGTTTCTCTTTTACTTCGTTTCGTTGTCGACCTGTTCTCCTATTACTTCGTTTTCTTCCTGCTAAGTCGCGTATCCCATAACTTATTTTCCGTTCTTACTAGAGTCCCAATTTTCTTTTACATAGACCTTCTCCTATTTATATCCCTCCTTCGCATTTGCTGCTCTTATCAAGCGCTCTTTGCATTATTTATACTGTATTATTCGCTCTCAGTTTGGTTTTCTTTGCCCATGGTTCGTAGCGTATATACTAGACTTTCTATAATGTCGGCAAATCCTGATCCTCTGTTTCGCAGTGGATCACAGTTTTCTGACTGTACATATTTTACAGTAGCACCGGACATTTGTTAATTTACATAAAATCCACCTTTCTTAATTTCTTTGTAGGATGCACCGTTAAATTGCAAAGGCTCCATTGATGCAATATTATGTGCCGGAGTACTAGTGAATATTTACTGGTGAACAAGGTACAGTGTCCGTCCATACAAACGGAAGACAGTGGCGACCGAGCCTAAACTTATGAAAATTAGGCGCCGGCGGGGCCCATCGGAAATCAACCATATTTGTGGGAATAAACTAGGCAGGTTGCAATGAAACTATCAGCCCAACTGTGATATACGGAGGCGATGACTTGGTTTATACACACCCCTTGTAGATCGTCAAAAGACGGTGTCACGAAGGTCCACGTTTCCGGAAAATAGCCAACGCCTGTTCAGCAAGAGACTGTTCCAATTCCTCGGTTGTTTCCTACAATAAAACATGCGAATGAGATGCCAGCTAAAGCTTCAATGAGTTTGTGCAACTCACCTGTTTTTTAATGGGAGTCGGCAGACCCAGCCTTTCCCGTTCAACCATAAGCTGGATACGGAAAAAGTATTAAATCAATGATGCGTGCTCTCTCACTGCCAATTAAATGGCGTGACACTGGACGTACTTCTAATTTGGTGTTCAGTGGTCTTTTGCAACTGGAAATTGGGTCTACTCACCTTGTCCTCTTCTCATAGTGTCGCGATGGATGAGAACAGCCATTGTAATGGCGTATATTGACAGCCCAACACAGCTATATACCACGCCTCTATGCAAGTAGTCCAACATTCGGAGTTTCGCCATGGTTGGACAAGGCGGGAGCGATAAAAGATATTTTATATTTGTCAATGTATTTATTTCTATATGTTTCCCAACCCCGATCCAGTGAATACGCTTCTTGCGTGGTGTACTACCAACGGCGTCCACATCGATGAGAGTATACGGATCTGTTTGCAGACAAAGGTGATACAAAAGGTATTGCAGTGTTTTCTTTGGGATCCTACATACACCCAGGCACCACGTGTAGGTACACCCAACCACGCGTTATACGGAATTGTCTGATTCATTTCAGCTGATTCCAAACACATTCAGTAGCCAAAATTCCGAAGGATGCTGTACTCTCTGTCAGAGCGTGTTCTTTATCTAAACACATTCCGTCCGTTCCTTATGGTCTCGGTGCGCAACTCTCCTTGTCTCTCGCATTATACGTTGAGATGTAATGTATCTGATTACGCTGCTATTACGAATGCTAATCGAATCGTCCTAGGTTAAGGCAACATCGATCGAAATGGTACGGCTATATCCAATCACTGCCAAATGGCACTGTCGACCTACCTATATTCTGGGACACGGGTGTTGGTCATGCCACGGATCGTGAGGAGGCACTCATTTGGCTGACAGGGACGGAGGCTGCAAAGATCCATTCGAAAACAGAGAATACTTCTATTAGTCTTATGGTAAGTGCAATTTCTGCAATTGACATTCATGGAAAAGCAGTCGTCCAATAATGTGGCTACACCTGGAATATGTAGATGGATAGCCATTCCAATTTGTCATCTACTTTGTACCAAAATTCTACGTTATGGTAGACTAGCGCAATTCCTTCCTTTCTCTCCTCTCTTCTATCGACAGTGTTCATGATCTTTTTTCCACGCAGGAGGAAATTACTAAATTCTACTTCAACGTTGCGGAGCCTCTCTTACTTTGTCATGCGTCTGTTTGGAGGCACAAGAACGACGCGAAAAGTCCAGCTATTGCAGGCTTCTATCACGCGTTTTCTCTCGTTTCCTCGAGAGCATTCCTGGTTGACAATTATCACGGATTGTCCATGGTTCCCGTCGCCGATGCGTGCGTCATCTCTGTTTTTGCAAGTCGAGCTGTCAAAGGAGACCTTCCACTAACATTTCCAGGTTCAATCACGTTGTAGAAAATCACGTCCATCTCGAAGTAAGTCCAAAGTTTTTCGTCGTCCCGTCAAAGTACTTACAACGTCAGAGTGACTACTACGTCTGCCCAGATTGTGGGTCTCTTAAAGAATGTGCCCACGATAAGGAGGGTCCACCTGTCAACCCGAACTCAATAAATTATTCTGTCTGTTGTGATCACGACACATTCTACGAGATGGTCTCTAATGCAGAAATCCCGCCTAACTCAGAAATTTTCAACACATATGGAGAGACGCTCACGAATGCGCAGCTGTTAAACCACTATGGCTTCATTCTTGACATCAACGAAAACGACCGGCTGCTGTGGTCTGTCCAAGAAGTCTTGGACGACTGTTTCCCCGATCTGGTGTGGCAGGGGAGAGATCAAGCCGCCATCCTTGAAACCTGGCGTGTGGTTTTGGATATCTTCTCCGAACACCCACATTCATTTGAGCATTCAAGCCTCGTTTATAATGAATCTAATAATGAAAACATTTGTTTAAACGACGAAGGGAAGATTTCTACGCAACTTTTGGCTTTTTTGCTTGCTTTGGGGTTGCAGCACAGTTCTGATTTTTCACAGCTGCTGCGAACGACGTTGAACCTATTTCTCGTTCTGGGACCCTCATCTGTGGGAGATGAAGAAGAGAAACTGGGTTTAAATCTAGATTCTGTGTCAAGTCAACTTCTACTGAAACTTGCGCAATCCGTAGTCAACCTCTGTGCTGAAAGGAAACGAAGAAGCGGAAAACCAGGATCCAGCGATTGGAGTTTGTCTGATTTGTTGGAGGTAAATGCAATATTCTTACTTGAGTAGCTCTGCGCATTGAAGTATCTCCCAGGAAATACCTGAGACTCAAGGTCGGACACGACTGGCCATTTTAGTTCTTCTGAGCGAGAGGTCCATTTTGGACTCCTGCAAAGCGGGATGGTTAGAGTTGATCAGTAGCATCGATGCTTTAGTCGATTAGTATCCTTTACATAAATACCTTGCACTCCTTTTTGATCTTCGCCATATTTCGAGTCCCCTTTCTTTCAACCGCTGATGAGTGGTCGGCGGATTTTCTACTAAGTAATATTTTCTACCTCAATTCGATTTTACAAGGCGAAGGGCCTGAATGAAAACTCTGGGTTGCGTTACTTCAAGCAGATGTGGTGAAAAAAAATAGCATAGAGAGCTTGAAAGCATTTATAAAAATACAAACTGATGGACACAGTTGCTATGAGAGTTGAACGTCACTGAAGATTTTAGCTTCTGCCTTTGTTCCATTGCAGGGGTTCCTTATGCTTGCCTTATGCACCATTGTATTTCTGATCAACCACGTGATTGGATACTTCAGCTGTTTAAGCCACGACTTCGGCGTTCGCAATGGCTAACTGAAATAATAGATTCTGGCCTGTCTATCATAGATCTCCTCGCGGTCGTAGTCGTCGTCTTTGGAAACCGGCACATTCTTTGTTTCTCTTTCTTATCACGCTTTTTATGGCTTCGAAGATTCCAGTGCCAGTTGGGATGTATAAGCCCCAACTGCCGTTTGCTACGACGATGCCAGCCCCATATCCCCAGATACCAAAAGCTGGCATTTATGACCATCGCGGGTCGATATCGACAGACAGGACGTCGGCCAGCATGGAGGAATCTGAAGAAAATGTCCCCACAACGCGTGTGAGGAATCCGATACGTGCCAAAGGAATATACAGGCTTTCCGATTTTATCATTCAACGGACTCTGGGTACTGGAAGTTTTGGTCGGGTACATCTCGGTATGTAGATTGGCTCTACTCTTGTTTTTCGGTTGTTCATATGCTATTTTTCCTAGTTCGCAGTAAACACAATCTGCGTTTCTACGCGATCAAAGTTCTGAACAAGGAACGCATAGTAAGAATGAAGCAGATAGAACATACGAATAACGAGCAGCAGATGCTTTCATCCGTGCAACATCCTTTTATCATTAATCTTTGGGGCACATTCCAAGATGCTGGGAGCTTGTATATGGTCATGGACTTTGTCCCTGGGGGAGAGCTGTTCACCCTTCTGCGCCGATCAAATGTCAGTCGAGTCTACCAGCTTCTTCTTGGTTTGGTAGTGCTTAAGATGATTCCAATCACTTTAGAGATTTCCGGATCCCGTTGCAAAATTCTACGCTGCTGAGGTGGCACTTGCATTGAATCACCTCCACCATGAGGATATTGTTTATCGTGATCTGAAACCAGAAAATATTCTTCTTAACTCAGATGGACATATCAAGATTGCGGATTTTGGTTTTGCGAAGTCTTGCGAAACAGTAACATGGACACTATGTGGCACTCCTGATTATCTTGCACCTGAGGTGTGCCTTATGTGTATTTGCTATAAATACAGTTCTGATGAGGACCTACCCCCACAACTTAGATTATTCTCCAACAGCGGTACAACAAGAGTGTTGATTGGTATGCACTTGGCGTTCTCATCTTTGAGATGCTCTCGGGACTACCCCCATATCACCAGACGGAAGTCAATCATATGTTGCTATACGAAAGAATCACGAGGGGACCATTATTCATCAAATTCTCTACTGCGTTTCATGATTTTGCAAGGGACATTGTCATGAAATTGATGGAGGGAGATGCCTCGAGGAGGTATGGTAATCTGTGCCATGGTGCGGGTGACGTGTTCGCACATCCATGGTTCAGAGAGGTGGATTGGGAGCGGCTTGCGGCAAGAGAAATCACAGCGCCGTACCTTCCTCGGATTAGCGGCGACGGTGATGCAAGCGCGTCCGTATTTTAGTTATTATCATTCGTTTGCATTGATCTTACTCTTTTCACAGATTCGACAACTATCCCGAGGACAATGTTTCCGCTCTCTATGGCCTCTCTGTTCCTGATCCATATGGAACACATTTCCCCGACTTCGAGTATACGAGCCCTTGCTTATGATCACGATGCTCATTTTAACCAACATGTTTCCATTCAAAATTTGTTGTAAACAATGGACACAATTCTGTACTTCTTCTTGAATCCCACAATCATATTTCATTGATTATTTACTTCCTGCTTGTGCTTCGATACCAATATATTTTTGTACACCAGCGCCGAGGGCATTGTTTGCTCAAACCAAACATTCCCTATGAGACACCAAAAAGTCATGCAGTCCCTCGAATCAATTCTTTCACCAAACTACACCCGGCGGGCTTTATTTTGCTTTTGTGGTTTTACTCGTCGCTTTACTCATCCTCTCTCCGTCGTTGTGTTCAAGAAACAGCTCAAACCGTTAGAGATTCGTCAAGATCGTCATCTTGTGGCTCGGCTGTGCACGGACGCGCGTTACGTGCTGAAAATCATCCGTACTGCACAACAAGGCATGCTCGTTGGGCTTTTGGGACCTTCACAAGCAAGAAGAGTATCATAGTTTAGCGGAAATCCGGGTTGATTGGTTTGCCTTTCCACGAAGTTGAACCGATAAGTCATGTCAGCGAACGGCATCAATGGAACTGTTCCAGAAAGGAGCAATTCCGCTCCGACTTCAGCGACAATAGCGAGGATTGAAGCTGGGAAGGCTGGGAGGTGTGAAGACGATAGTGCTGTGAATGCAATGGATTCATTTCGAAAGGGCAACGCGCGTTTCCGTCAATCGCAGAAACAAGTTGTCGAATTTACGCCTGAGGTACTGGAATCCAAACGCGCTGCTATCTTAAAGGAAAAACAAGCCGTTTTAAATCACGCGATGGATCAACATGACAATCTGGTGCGTTCGGTAGCAGCATTTTTGTTATTCATGAAGGTAATATTTTTTTTTTGGTAACAGGTGCGGGAACTATTTCATATGCAGCAATTTACGATGATGATAAAGTATGATCCTGTGGTATGTGAGGCTAGATTTTCTGGAAAAATTTAAATGTTAATATACTCGCAGGAAGCCAAAAACGATACCACCCAAGTCTTTCAAGACGTTCGTCTTTCTCTTAACGTATTTAAAGAAAGACACTCATAATACTGTATAAAGTTCAAATCAACCTTTGATTTATCTGCAAACGCCATACCAACATCGGGCGAGACGAGACGAACGCGTCGGAGCGTTATCGAACGCCGTCAAATACTTCAAAATGTCTCCACACCGTCAGTTGCGCCAAGCTCATCGCTACCTCCCGCCAAAAAGAAAGCCAGATCAAAAAATTTGAATGCGGAACGTATTCTGGACGTCATTGCAAGTCCAAAGGGCCATAAGAAGCATGGAAAAGCGAAATATGACATCGAAGAGGGGGCTCGAAGTGGTGAGGGAGAGAGCGGAGTCATCAGAAGTTCGTCAATGGTGCCCGAGCTTTCAGATTTAAGGCGTGTACATGCCGTTGATGGAAGTGTCTCTCGCCGGATACCCCCCCGTAAAAAGAGTGTCGTCGATGATGCAACACCTACCATATCCCTGCGTCCCCTATCCCTTTCGCTGTCGACAATGGGGCCACGAACAAGAAAGAGAAAACGAGACGATAGTCCTGTGTTAAGCCCCCTCTCATCCATCTCCGACAAAGTGCAAGACATTCATTCGAGCAGCAGCGTGAAGGAAAGTTTGCAATCCCGTGTTGTCAAAGATACTTCAATATCTGCAGGCCCTACAAGGCGAAGTGGAAGGCTGAAGGAAGTTCCTATGCAAAGTTTGACATCGAAGGCTTTAGTTAAGGTGTGTTAATAATTGCTTTTTTGTTGCCCTCTAAATTAGGATGCAGAACCTCTCTTCTTTCCCTAATGGAAGTTCAAACATTGGTTCACAATCTCCGGCTTGCGAACTCACGTCATTACCTTATTCTCCGTCACCGTTGAATATCAAGCGAATTAAGTTGATTGTTCGGCGACCACCACCTAAAATCTCAAATCCCAAACAAATACCCCCTAAACCCAAATTCAACAATTCTCTCCATGACTTTCTGTCTTCTTATACTCCTATTAATGAGGGAAGAGAAAACATAAACCCTGTTGTCCTGCAGCGAGAAGTGCTGGAAGAGGCAAAGCTTCGTGAAAAAGTGTCAAAGTTGCGTCGCGAAGGCCGGTTTGTCTCTCAAAAACAGGCAGACGAAGAAGACGGAATGGACTTAGATGGCGATCTGGATTATGCCGCACCAGAGCGTACATCTAAGGATTGTTGGGATGCTGTGATTGAAGAGGTCATCCATAGATACCAAACGAGGTCAAGGAGGTCTACTGCTAAGCAGGTTACGAGCGCGATTATTTATAAGGTGCAAGTGCACTTTGATAACTTGGAGGCAAAAAGGCTCAAAGCAAGAGAAGCCGAGGAAAAGAAGTTGAGGAACCTCGCTAAAGCAACAATGAAGGCGGTCATTGCGGAGTGGAAGAAAGCTGTTTATCATATTCGAGAGAAACAGAGGTTGGAGGAGGAGGAGGAGGAGAGAAGGCTGGGACGTGCGCATTTGGATGCTATCCTGAGTCAATCTGGACAGATTTTGGAGACACAACAGGAAGACTTGACCAAAAGGGATGGATATCGTTCGCAGAGTCGTTCCAGTAGCCAGGAATTCGACGAAGAGGAAGGTGGAGGAGCGGCCTCGCAAACCGATTTCGACGACCAGACGGAAGGCATAGACAACGACGAGAACAAAGAGGGTCATGGATCCGATTCAGACGAGGATTTGAAGGAAGCGGATGATGAGAGTTCTGCAATGCTGCTTGGTATCGCTAATTCGGCTAAAAGGAACCCGATAATTGAGACAGAAACTTCGATCCCCTCTGTGGGTCAGCCATGGATTGGACAAACCGATATGAGTCTAGCCGATGCAGATTTCCGCGAATTCGAGACTGATGTTTTGGCCGTGCATTCAGCTCGAGCCTCTGAAGTAATTTCAGAGTTAGAGCCACTGGAGACAGAGAATGACACGGTGAACACCAAGGACAATGAAGGCGAACCATGGTCAACAGAATTGGGATCTGTTTCTCGGACTAACACACCACCAGCGTGTGACAGTCGATCGAATTCACCCTCACTCCCGGAAGAATTTCCTGAACAGCCATTGCAAGGAGTAACTGAATTAAAGGATCTGTATCAATTCGATGCCGCTGTTGGCCAAGATACAGACATGCCAACATCAGGTCAGGATAGTAGAGAACTCTCGCCTGACCATTTGACAGAGACATACGACGCAGATGCTGAAGAAAAAGTCCTTCCCGTAGATCAACACTACCAGGCATCAAAAGACGTACGAGATGGGGGCAGCATAGCAGACAGAGACGAACATATTCCGGAATATCTCAAGCCATATGCTGTTGCATCAATAAAGTGGGATTCTGACAAAAAAGTCACCCCTCCGGTTTTATTACGAGGCGTCCTTCGCCCTTATCAACAATCGGGATTAGAGTGGCTGGCAAGCTTGCATACGAATAAGTTGAATGGCATCTTGGCGGACGAGATGGGCCTCGGGTGTGTACCTTCATCCGATTTTATGGCACCTCTGATTGATGAGATTTGACGCAGGAAAACAATCCAGACCATTTCCCTCCTTGCACACCTCGCTTGTGACCTAGGTATATGGGGCCCACATCTAATTGTAAGTCACATTGATTGTTAATTTCTTTGGATGAGATACATTATTTTAGGTCGTTCCGACTAGCGTGCTCCTCAACTGGGAAATGGAGTTCAAAAAATTTCTCCCTGGCTTTCGGGTTTTGAGCTATCATGGCAACACGAAACGGAGAAAGGAGCTTCGGCAGGGTTGGAACGATAGGCATCACTTTAATGTTTGCGTTACATCTTACGCCCTTGCAAGTCGTGATTCCCACATCTTCAAACGCAAGGCATGGTACTATCTGATACTGGACGAGGCCCACATGATTAAGAACTTCAAATCACAACGGTGGAATATACTCCTTATGTTCCGATCTTATAGACGGCTACTACTCACTGGAACACCTCTGCAAAATAACTTGACGGAACTATGGGCACTGCTGCAATTCTTGATGTCTGGTGCAAATTTCGCCAATCTCAAAGAGTTTGGCGATTGGTTTTCGAGTTGGTCGCACCTCAGTTTTATATGTCGCCGCTCTGATTTTTTTCACTAGATCCTCTGGAAAAGGCTATTGAGCTGGGAAACGTAAACAACGAAGATACTCTGCAACGTGTGTCGAAGTTACATACCGTTTTGCGTCCTTATCTGCTTCGTCGACTCAAGCGAGACGTTGAAAAGGAATTGCCATCTAAATTCGAACATCTTACTTTATGCCCAATATCAAAGCGGCAGCGGCTTCTTTATGACGAATTCATGTCACGAGCGCAGACGCGGGATGCTTTGCAATCGGGCATTTATCAGAAGATAGCAAATATTTTGATGCAGCTGCGCAAAGTGTGCAACCACCCGGACCTCTTCGAAGTGCGACCAATTTTGACTTCATTTGCTATGCGTCGATCTGCCATAGCAGACTTCGAAATGAAAGAGTTGCTTGTTCGGCGTCGGCTTCTCATGGAGCAGGAAGAAAGTATCAGTCTTGATGTGCTTGGATTTCGCTTCATCGACCAACAGAATACTTCTCTTCTGAATGCCGTGGAAACAAGAAGGTTAAACGCAAGTGCTTGTTTGTTGCGCCTTTCCGAGAACTTGGGAGAGGCGCCGGTAAAAGACACCAGAACTATCGCAGGCTTTCGCGAATTCTCTGTTTACTCTCGAAGAGCCGAGGACGTAGCTCGTTGGGACCACAGAGGTTATCTCAATAAGCTGCGCTGCAATCGTATCCCTGTTTACGGTGAAGAATGCCTTTCCATCGTCAAGCAAATGTCGACTTCCATAATCCCATTTACTGGATCTGGTACTCGTTCCAGCTATATGGACGACGTTGATCGGGTCAATGTCGCTGTCATGTCCTACTCCGCTCGAGCGGAGGAGACGAGTGACATATTAAGGATCTTTGCATTTGCCACCCCACCCGCTCTCGCTCTAGATTTACCACGCATAACTTTGGCAGGGTCCATCGATATCATTCAACAACAACCATTGGAATTTGACCAGCCTTTGCACGCAGCAGCTGTGAAACTACAAATTGCTTTCCCAGAACCTTCATTACTGCAATACGATTGTGGAAAGCTACAGAAGCTCGCAAGTTTGCTCCGCGAGAAAAAAGCTGGTGGCCATCGTGTACTAATCTTCACACAAATGACAAGGATCCTTGACATTCTGGAGACCTTCCTCAATATTCATGGATATCTCTATCTCCGTTTGGATGGTGCTACCAAGATCGAAGACCGACAATACATTACGGAACGATTCAACGCTGATTCCAGAATTTTCTGCTTCATCTCATCTTCTCGTTCGGGTGGAGTTGGCATCAAGTAATGCAGTCCTTTTTAATGCACTTGCGTTGTGCCGACTTTAACACTTCTCTTAGTTTGACTGGCGCGGATACCGTTATCTTCTACGATAGTGACTTTAATCCACAAATGGACAAGCAATGCGAAGATCGGTTTGTAGTTTCAGACATCAAAGTTATTCGTTATTAAATGGCATCTCTCCAGGGCACACCGAATTGGTCAAATACGTGACGTGCACATTTATCGCTTCATCTCACAATACACTGTTGAGGAGGCAATGCTTAGGAAAGCCAATCAAAAACGTTCATTAGATGACCTCGTTATCCAGAAAGGGGAGTTTGACTGGCGATCACTCTTCAATGATGATTCAACTTCTGCCTTGACGAATGCCCTTGGTGAATATGAAGATGCAGAGGATCATTTGGCAGCCGTCGCAGCTGCACGTGAAGAAACTTCTCTAGTTGGTGCTGATGAAGACGATTTCGACGAGTTAGAAGGCAGTTTCATGGCTGGAAATGTTGAACCAAATGAGGAACGTGGGCTTGAGCCGGATGAGAATGAAGGTGATGAACAAGGTGGAACAGTGGTTGACTTTATGGTCACGTTTGTCGAGCGAAATTGGGAGGATTTCTGTGATTGGAAGCTGTAAACTTGTTCTTGACGTCCTCTTGAGTTTTCTATGTATGTTAATATTATAATATACTAATAACTATGTAGTTATGGAGAAGTGCGTGCATGGTGAATTATGAAGAAGTATGCAAAAGTGTGAACAAGTCTAAGTGGGATTTCAGCTGCAAAAGAACGTAACAAGCTGGTTAAAAAAATCAGTCAAGTTCGAACTAACGATTATACAAATGCACCTTACAAATTTAAAATTGTATACAGTGAAGTTCAAACTTCATGATATATCTTGCAAAATGTGTAGTAAACGGGTCAATTTCTCTTCGTAGGGTGCAAACATGGTTTCAAATTCGTGGGCATTTATCGGTGGAGAGACATCTCCGGACGGAAGTGCTTGAATTGAGAAAGCTTCCTTGATATTTTCAATCAAAGGGGTACAAAGCTGTGGACTCTGCAGCTCTCCGCAAGGTACTGGTAGATCCGGCAACGACACAACAGGAGATTTACGGGTTGTATCACCCCGTGATGAAATTGATAGAGGCGGAAGAACAGGCGAGATCAAAGGGTCATGCTTCATTTTATTAAGCGAACTGGATGTGGGGAAGGCTACGGACGGCGAGTCTTGAAGGTGAGATTTGGATATAACAGTTTCCGCTGGCGTGGGTGGTATTGCAGGGGCCAAAGCAGAGGATTGGATAATCCTCTGCACAAAGGCAATCCATGTATCCAATGGCACGTCCTGCATGCCCATTTGGACTGCTGCGTTGCTGCTAGCTAAGAGTGCTGCCCAGGTCTTAACCACTTCCGGGCTTGGATTTGGTTGATTCCTGATGAGGACGGTCAGATTGAGCAGTGCATCCTCCAAAATGGTTTCCGAAGCTGTATGGATTAATGATATCAATGCCAAAAGATTTGGCAGCAGATGCAACTCACGTTCACGTTTCACATTTGTGCTTTCCAACGGTTGGGATTTTTTGTTGCGCCGCCGTCTGAACCAATCGTTTGTGTTACTGTCAGTCCAGTAGTCACATCCAGGGGTTTCCTGAATAACTGATCTGAAAATTTGATGGCACAACACTTGAGAATGGTTCAGCTTGCCTTGACTCTTTTTGTCAGCTCCTTTCTATCGCTGAGAGGTGGCAAATTGGAACTGGGCTGTCTTGACCAATAATCTGTGGAGTCATAAATTTCTTCCCCCTTTTTCAAAGTATTCATGATCTTACCATCAAGAATCGCTCTGCCAGCAGATGTAAGTCTATTGCGTGGCTTGGCAACACTGGGCGTGGTGTTCAGTGGTGTAGATGGGACATCCATTGCAGTTGGATAGATTACAGTGACTCCAGGATGGCTCAGGAGATGGCCGGCCCTTAATCAGACTCGATTCCATGGTTCATCAAATCAGATCGACGAGATTGGCGTCGCCCCAAGTGACATGACACTCCTGGGAACCGCTAAAATGACGAATGTAGGATAGAGATCACATTATCGATAGCGGACAACAGCTCGATAGTTCAAGTCAAGCGCGGTTCAATTGGGCGCCTAAATACAAATACATTGTGCACTGTGCAACCGTCTGAAACTCTGATACAGCTAAATTCAAAACGTTAGAGCAGCTCGGTTCCCGCTCCCAGTCGGTTTGATGGATTGCCGTGCACGAAGCAGCTGTGCTGCAGCGGGAATCGAGCTGTTCTATCGTTCTGTAATCTGGAAATGATCCGCGACATATTCGGCCCCATTGCCGTGGGGATATTTCACTGGAACTATTTCACATGAATAACCAAGTCACCTTTATTTTCCGTACTATTTCGAGTTCTTCCTACCGTCGACTACAGCACCGCGATAGAGGCTGATGTCCAAAAGTGGTAATAGAAAGCCCGTCAGCTTCGCCACGCATATTATAGCAGGTGGTATTGCCGGTGCATGCGAAGCGGTAATCTTTATGATATAACTGGCAGTCCTAAATCTTGACAATGCTACAGCTAACATGCCAGCCACTGGACACGATCAAGGTTCGAATGCAGCTTTCCAGGTCGGGGCGCGGAAAGCTGCATTCAAACACGCCTGGGGTGGGTCTCACAGTCATGCCATATATGACAGAGGCAATTGACGCTGAATGTACAGTCAAAACCAAGAGGTTTTATTGCCACAGGAGCGTACATTGTTAGACGAGAAACGTCGTTGGCCCTGTACAAGGGTCTTGGGGCTGTTTTGTCTGGTATCATCCCAAAAATGGCGATTAGATTTGCCAGCTTCGATGCCTACAAAGGACTGTTGACGGATAAGCAAACAGGAAAGACGAGCGTTGGCGGGACTTTTCTTGGTGCGCATTTCCCTGACCTGTTTGAGCTCTTCTACTTATTTTCCAATCGGTAGCTGGTCTTGGTGCAGGAACAACGGAAGCTGTGGCGGTTGTAACTCCCATGGAGGTAGTCAAAATTCGTCTGCAAGCCCAGCAGCACTCCTTAGCCGATCCTATGGACACACCCAAGTACAGAAATGCTGGCCACACAGTGTATAGAATTATCTGTGAGGAAGGCATCGCAACTCTTTATCGGGGTGTCACTCTCACCGCTCTGAGACAAGCTACAAATCAAGGTATATTCCTATGTCAAGTCTGGTCATGTCAGTCATGCTGTTTCTGGAATTTAGGTGCCAACTTCACCGCATATCAGGAACTAAAAACGCTTGCACATCAATGGCAGCCTGGTATTTCAGAGCTTCCTTCCTACCAACATATGATAATTGGCTTGATTTCCGGCGCTATGGGCCCCTTCACAAACGCACCCATCGATACAATCAAAACCCGTGAGTATTTTCGCAATCTTTTGAGCAACCTTGACTAATTCTAGACCAGGTCTCCAGAAAGCGACCACAGTTTTAGGCCAATCTGCAACGCAGCGCATCGTCCTTATCGCCTCTGATATGTGGAAGAACGAAGGATTTTCATCGTTCTACAAAGGGATCACCCCTCGTGTCCTCCGTGTCGCGCCAGGTCAGGCCATTGTCTTCGCAGTATATGAACGGGTTCGCTATTCAATTGAATCAATCAACCCTACGCTGAGGGAAGACGGTGAATACTCTGAGTAAGAGGAAGAAGTGGAAGAGAAGCAAGTAATATTGCAAGAATGTGACATACCATAATAATAATAGCGGATGGGAACATTGTGACCTTGATCTGAAGTTGATGTGACTACACGGTCTTATCGTGATTCAACAGCAATTGGAGACCCCAAAAATGGCCACTCCTACAAAGAGGGTTTTAGCGCTTCACGGGTGTGCATTGCATACTATGTATTGACCTTAAACTGATATACATTTGGTCAGGTATTCCCAGAACGCCTCTACTTTCAGTAAACGAGTGAGTCATTGGTAGATACCCAACGCTTGATGGTCCCACATTTGATTTAGATCGGAGCGCTTCGTAAAGAATGCAAAGATATCGAATTTGGTGCCTCAGAAAATTTATTATTTGTCGTGAACTTATATGATCATCTCCTCCATAAATTCCAGTATTTGTCAATGCCCCTCATATACTTCTCCCCGCAGATCTAGAAGCTCCATCCGAAGAACTTGTGGAACTGCAGTCTAATCCTGACACCGCAATGCGAGGATGGTGGATAGCAAACAAGGAACGCACTAAAGTTACTGGACTCCAGGAATCCCTCATGGTGATAAAGGATGTCTTGAAGAGTCAAAGATTTGACGTCAGTATTTGTGAATAATCGATGGAAATGATTTAATGGTCTTATCATAGGGTATTTTTGGTTTCAGGTGGGTAGAACAAAATTTGCTTTGCTGCTAACCAATACACAATGGTCGACAGTCAAGGCGCAGCTTTTGCAGCCTTGATTTCTTCGCTCGTGAGCGTTCGAATTTAACCCCATCAATTGAAATGTATATATTGACCAATTTTTCAATCAAGTAGCTTGAACGATCCAACATATATCCACCTTTCCTTGCCGATGATGAGCCACCGCATCCCAAATTGTAAGTCAAACGTGAGCCGTCAATGTGTCCATGTAATTATTCCTTTAAGGCAATTCTGCGTGGCTGTCTCTGGATTTAAAGTCTTGGATCCATTCTGTAACCCTTTTTACTCGCCGCGTTATATCACACCTACTCTACATGTCATCGGCCGGACTGATGTAGTTGTCGTGGAGGAAAGATCAAGACAGCTGATAGAAGTTTCTGCAACAAAGAGGGTGGAAGAGCATGAGGGTGGTATGTTTTATAACGTCGAAAAGCCGGAGAAGTATCACTTGACAGATTCACATCTAGGTCATTTTGTCCCAGCAAAGGGGGTCTGGCGGAAATTTCTTGCTGCCTATATGAGAGATCCCTTAGCGCCACATGCTTCACCATGCTCTGTGTCAGACTCCGGGCCGTCTTCTGGGACCCCTTTGCAATCAGCAATGGACTATCGAAGTGCGGTGTTGATGAGAATGTAGGGTTTCGCATCGAGACTTCTTAGAATTTACTCTGCAACTATATCTATATTTGGCTAGACTGCTACCACTGACACATGGTAGCGCATGGTAGCGCTTGCACGAGGCTTTACGATATAAACTCATGTTTCAAATGAAGAAACAAGTGTCTATTAGATAATTTGTTGGACAATACACTAGAGTAAAAGCAGAATCGTGACACTGATAATGTGACTTGTTGTATAGTTGATGGACAACAGGTGTCAACAAGAGAAGAAGATTATGAGGGCCACGAAATCACAAGTTGAACTTCTTCCCTCGGGTTCATTAATACTTCGCCTAAATTTTTGTTTCTTTTGGATTTTAACTTCAAAATGTCTTCGTGGACTCCGCAGCCTGCTGGTCTGCAGGAAATTCTTCAAACTATTCATGAATCAACTAAACCCAGTCGCAATGCTCAGCAAAGCATCACAGAGGTAAGCTCAACTGATATCGGCCACATCTGAACACTTTCGGGGCGAATTTTGTGCTAAAAACTTTTTTATTATAGAAACTTAACCAATTCACGCGTGCACCTGAATACATCGCATATCTCGCCTATATCTTGAGCACCATGACCCAGGAAGATGATCGTATTCGGACGATTGCAGGGTATTTGCTTAAGAACAATGCGCGACTCATTCTTTCTGCTCCAGTAGAAGTGGCAGAGTTTGTCAAGTCAGCCGTGCTTGGATCGTTCGCCAACACTTCGATCCTGATCCGCAATGCAGCGAGTCAGGACATTGTCGCTTTTCTTGGTGTCCTCGAGCCGAAGAATTGGCCGGAATGTCTACAACACCTTGTATTAGCCCTTGATTCCCCTGATTTGGATAGGCAGGAAGTGAGTTTTTGAATTTCTGAATTTATATTTCTTGAGTTAGTTGGAGGCCTTCGGAGACTCTTATTTCGCCTTCTTCATTTGAAAAGATGCTCACCAATGACTTTCTCAGGCTGCGTTTAACGCGTTGGAGAAGGCTTGTGAGGATTATCCCCGCAAAATGGACGTAGACATAAACGGAACGCGACCTCTTGATTATATGATTCCCAAATTCCTCTCACTGAGCGAGCACCCGTCCTCCAAAATGAGGGCGCATGCCATCGCCTGTCTTTCCTTCTTTGTTCCCATAAATTGCCAGTCTCTATATGTCCATATCGACGCATTTATTGCTTGCTTGTTCAAGCGAGCGTCTGACGAAGATCCTTCTGTGCGTCGTCACGTTTGTCAAGCTCTTGTCCTCCTCCTCGCCGCGCGCCCAGACAAACTCATGCCCGAAATGTCGAATGTGGCGCAGTACATGCTTTACTCCACGAAGGATAAGCACGAAAACGTTGCCCTTGAAGCTTGCGAATTCTGGCTTACGTTCGCAGAAGATCAGGAACTTGCCCCTTACTTGCAACCACTGCTCGACCAGGTCGCTCCGACATTGCTCGACTGCATGGTATACGGCGAGGATGATCTGTTATGGTTGGAGGCTGATGCAGCTGAAGATAATGCGAGTATTCCCGACAAACAGTCGGACATCAAGCCTCGCCATTATGGGGGAAAATACCATGGTTTTTCGCATGACAATGCAGCCGCTGAAGGTTCTGAAGGCGTTAAGCAAAAAATCGGGGCTTATGGACAGGAGCTCCTTGATGAAGATGACGAACCCTTCGATGATTACGATGATGATGAGTTTGCCGATGAGATGACAACGGAGTGGAATTTGAGGAAGTGCGCCGCGGCCGCTCTTGACGTTCTTGCAGTACGATTCCAAGGTGACTTGCTACGAGTTTTATTAGGTCCATTGAAAGACAAACTCTGGAGCACCGATTGGCTGCAAAGGGAGAGTGGTATCTTGGCTCTAGGCGCCATGGCTGAAGGTTTCTCTTTTCTATTGAATCGTGTGTTCCATCTAATGAATTTTTGTTACAGGTTGTCTCGAAGCCATTGAAGCACACCTACCGACTCTTGTTCCTTACTTGATCAATACATTGAATGATCCCAAGGTAAGTGTCTTTTCACTGTCTGGATTTCTGGCTTGACTTATAGTCCAAAAGCCGCTTGTTAGATCAATTACATGCTGGACTCTTGGCCGTTATGCAAGCTGGTGCACACAGCCCAAATCAGAAGAACACAAAAGCCAGTACTTTATTCCGACAATGGAGGGGGTATGTGGCCTTCTTTGTTTGGCTTTGTAATAATGTTGACCTGTCTACTTCATCAGCTTCTTCGAATGGTATTGGATAACAACAAACGTGTACAAGAAGCCGGTTGCAGCGCATTTGCAACTCTAGAGGAAGATGCTGGACCCGAACTTTCACCTTATCTCGAGCCAGTTCTCAGGAACTTAGTACTGGCTTTCGAAAAATACCAACATAAAAATATGCTGATCCTGTATGATGCTGTTGGTACCCTTGCAGATGCCGTGGGCAGGGCTTTACAAAATCCCCTTTACGTGGAAATCCTCATGCCGCCGTTGACCAATCGTTGGTCTAAACTCAAGGATGACGAAGAAGATTTGATTCCTCTCCTTGAAGTCAGAAATATTGTGTTTCGTCGTATCCGAACATTGCTGAAATTTTTCTTTTAGTGTTTGGCTTCTGTAACTATTGCGATGGGCCCTGCTTTCTTGCCCTATGCCGCACCCGTCTTCGAACGCTGCAACAATATCATCCATCAAGCTCTTTTACAATACCAACAATACCAACAAAATACTGATCTCGAGGAGCCAGACAAGCATTTCCTCGTTGTTGCTCTTGATCTACTGTCAGGTCTCATTCAAGGGCTTGGCATGTCGCTGGAGCCACTTATCCTCAACAGCCAGCCCAGCCTCCTGCAGCTACTGACCATCTGTCTCAAGCATCCGCAAGCAGCTGTGAGACAATCGGCATATGCTCTTGTTGGTGATCTCGCCATGGGTTGCTTCCCGTTGTTGAGACCAGCTATGCCTGGCATCATGCAAGAGCTTATTCTGCAGCTTGATCCTGAGCCAAAGTTTGAGTTTGTCAGCGCGGCGAATAACGCGGCTTGGAGTGTAGGTGAGGTTGCATTGAGATATGGTCGTGGTACGTTCGTCGTTGCCTTCCCTGACCATCTGTGTTCATATATTCGCGTTATGTGCTTGCAGACGAGCCTGAATTCCATCAATGGGTTCCTGAGCTGGTTAGAAGGCTGATCCCAATCCTTCTACACCCCAAGGCACCCAGGAGTTTGCACGAAAACGCGGCCGTCTCTATTGGTCGCATTGGACTCACACACCCTGCGCTCGTAGCTCCTCATCTTCCCGAGTTTGCTCAGGCCTGGTGCCAAGCTTTATACGAAATACGAGATAACGAAGAAAAGGACTCTGCATTTCGTGGGCTTTGCACATTAGTCCAGACAAACCCTGCTGGAATGGCCAAGGTCAGAATTTTAATGAAAGGATACGATAAAAATCAATGACGAACGCATCACAGAGCATGCTGTGGTTTTGTAACTCTATCGTGCGATGGAGCCAACCTTCTGCAGAGTTAAATCACATGTTCCAAACGTTGCTTCAAGGGTTCAAGCAACACGATGAGCGAGGTTGGCGCGAGCAGGTTGCCTCGTTCCCTCCCGTAATACAGGAACGTTTGGCTACTCGTTACGGCGTGTAAATTGACCTTCCATGGGGCTGCCGCAAGAACATATGACAAACAGTCCAAGGTCGCACATAAAACAATTTCTCATTCTCGTTGTCTCAATCAAAGCTATCTCCATCTTTCTTCGTCTGTCCTTAACACTGTGGTTTACTACCGTCAATTGTCTCTTGCATCTGGATCTTTTTTAGTAGCAATAGTATTGTTCAACCTTTTAGTAGATAGTATTCCCGTCCCGTCTTTCGTCTTTCGTCTTTCGTCTTTCGTCTTTCATCTTTCATCTTTCACTCCTATGGGAGTTTTATTGTAATTATCATGATCCATACATCCTTTAGCTCTTGCGCTCGAGACGTCAACCTTATTTTCGTCTAAAGCCCATCACATCTCATTCGCAATTTTTTAGGTAGAACAGGTATTCAGTAGTTACATATTGTAGTGTAGTTTGCTTTTCTCGTCCACAGATATCATGATTGCAAGTAGATTCAGTGTTCTCTGACCCCTCACACTCCTTTTTTTTTTACAACAATGTTCTGATTAGATCTCCAAACTGTACCATACTTGAGTATATCATCTCGCAAAGTCGGTGTGTTGCCGCTCTCGGAAACACATCGAACTCTTGAAAAATATGATAATATAAAAAAAGCGATTGTCATGGAGTCGAGACAACTACACCCGAAACTTCATAGTCTTTTCGGGCTATACATACCCCCAAATCCGTCGTTCGCGCTAGCCGACCTCGGTCCATACGGTCCATCATTCAAACCAGCCGACCTCATTCCGTACACCCCCCCGTCATTCACGCCAGCAGATCTCAAACCATAAGCTCCACCGTCGTTTACACCAGCAGATCTCGGTCCATAAGTTCCACCATCGTTTACGCCTGCTGATCTCAACCCATATGGAGCGCCATTGTCCACAACGGTCGACTTCAAACCATAGGGTCCAGGACCTAAACCTGCCGACCTCATCGCCGATCCTGAGAAATTCATCCCGTACGAGTCACCAAGCCCAAATTCAGAGAGCCTCTGTCTCCGTTGATACTCTTGCCATCCGTAGTATCCCCCTGCGCAAACTCCACCGAACAAGACCAACTTGAAAAAGAATCCTGACCAGGTTCCGTTCGAAGAAGACTCGGAGTTCTTGCCTCTTCCGAACTTGTTAGGGGGTGAGTTAGGTTGCGAGAGGACGACTGAGTAGGAGGTCACAGAGACGATGCTGCAGAAGTATGAACATTGAGGTAAACTGATGTTTAAAGGAAACTCACTCATGTGCATCGGATACGTCACCAGTCATGGCTGAGAAACCAAGGAAAGGATGTTTAGGAAGTTTTATCTTGTCAATATAGAAGCAATCCATCCATTCGTCCCCTGACCAGAATTTTAGAAAAAACGTATATACTAAATGAGAATACTGCCTACAAGCCTTATATTGAACTTTAACCTACAACCACCGAATATCATCAATCACAGCTCAAGACTTAACTGGAAAGGAACTTACGTCAAGGAAATCATCTCGAATATATGTAACCTTCAGTTTGGTGATAACATTTGTTCGTCGAAAGTTAGCCTGAAAAGCGCAATGCGAGAAGTGAACCAACAAATTGCATTAATGGGTAAGGAAGCGTACAGAGCACCCTCCAATGGCTTGCTCATCTCCGTCAGTTGCATATTCATATTTCGTCTTTCCATCACCCAGGACCCCAACTATTCGGGGGAATGCATACGAATGTTGACCATTGGAATAACTGATTGTTGATCTTAGCATACGCAAAAGCGGCAGGTGGACGAAAGTAATTACGTGTCAAGGAATATCCCGAGTCCGTTAAATTCGTCTAGTTGAACGGAGGGGTTCAATAAATAACAGAAATAGATACGACTGGGAAAAGGAATGCAGACCTTTACTACCAAAAACTGGGCCAGGTTGTGCGCGATCTGTGGTTAGCCACAATGCAAGGCCATCACCGTACAAATGCGATGAATCTCCAGAAATCTTGAATTCTACCTCGATGACAAAGTTTTGAGTTGTAAATGCGAGACGACTCCATAGCCAGCCCTTTGTTAGAGTTAAAAAAATAACCGCAGGAAGAAAGAAAGTAGATACCATCTGTGAGGGCACGTTCCGTGTTAGTCGAACGTGCTTTGCAGTATTCTGTCAATGATATTCGGCAGTTAAGATACGTCTTGAGGGTAAGAGTCAGGTAAACGTACAACATATGCATCTGCTCCAAAATCCCACCACCTAAGAAAGCAAAAGACTGAATACATTTTCAAAAAGGGTAGAGGTAGACGAACCGGTTTTGTAGATCCTGGTCAATATATGGGGCATATAGGCAGTGCGTTCTGAGTTGTAGAGTCTGTAAAACGGAATCTGATTAGAACTATTACATCCACATAACTTGAATTGGTCAAGGTAAATGTTGCAGTGGAATGTGTCTATCGAGCGAAGCGCCGTCGCGAAAAAAAGTCCAGAAGTTCTGCAACCCCACGTTGTCGTTGTTCTGTAAGACAAAACACTTACCCTTTCGATTGTATGATTTCCCAGTCGTGTTGCATCATCTGCTACTGCCTCCACCATACCAAAAACCAAACTTGTTAGCAGCAATGTTGTAGTCAGCAGACGGTGCGTGCTGGTCCAAAGATTTGACATGCTGAAGTGCGGCCTTCCCGAAATCCTTCCCGGAAGTAAAAGACAGAGCGGAATACGACGAATTTGCACTACCAGAGTACTAGCTTAAACGGTACGTGCACGTGATCTCGGAACGAGCTATACAGCTGAGTTTGAAACAGGGGATGATGACAGCTGTCAAAAATCATTTGATATATAGCATCATACCTCAATAAACATAGGGCCGACAAATGGCAAAGCCCGCTACCTTTGAGCCAACTGTAAAAAATCATTAATCAACCCCAAATATATATATACTACCCTAGTAGGCTAGTACACCTGTGCCAATCCTTGACACTGCAGGAAAATTGGATTTTTGCACCAGAAAAATACATTAGAAATACTATAACGAACAATATATTTTTGACATGCCAGATATGTAATTCATGAATGTAATATCCAGTACTATATGGAGGACAGAAAATACTCTATATGGCAGTCTCGTAAAATGTGATATTCCATGAATTACAAATTTGTGTGGTACATAAATCCAAATACTCATTTTAAAATTTCAATCTGATATGGACGGCATAGTTGCTGAGACTCTCAATTTAAACGGCAAGCTTCAGCAAGAAGAACTGAATAAACTGCACAGCCCAAACCCGATCTTGCGATCTTCTGCCATTTTTCAAAATCCAACGTCCCTAAGACCCTACTACCTAAAGGTAGCAGGAATTGTTGTTACCTTTCTGCACTTACATCAGTAACCCTGCATTTTGGTTTTTACCGGTTTCTGAACCCAAAAAACCAACAGAAACCAACAAAAACCAGAAAACCCGGAAACTTGGAAACCTAGGTCCCATTTCCCAGAAACCTCACATGTCTGTGTATTTGATAAACAATGGAAACCCTAGTATATTAGAATAAACTAGCTTTTCTTAGGGACTCTTTCAGGTTTCTGGTTTCCAGGTTTCTCGAAACCCAAAAACCCCAAAACCCCAAAAAACCACTGGAAACCAGAAACCAAATTGACAGTTTGCTGATGTAGTGACTTTATGCGGCATGCCTGAGTCCCTTAAGTCTCTTAACTACTTTCCTGCTGGCTCTGACTTACTTAACTTGTTGCGGAAATCAGCCCCTGATAGGATTAAGCTGCTAGGGCACGGTTGGGGGGGGTGATAATCCGATGGGATTCTCAACAAAAATATGTACTTAAATACATGTAAGACA
>QDKV01005339.1_pt1 | contig 57509 bp, 67 predicted proteins | sample 1861101 | NCBI WGS metagenome assembly QDKV01 (sample SAMN04275158, study PRJNA302643) | Fungus metagenome, whole genome shotgun sequencing project. | isolation source: fruitbody | host: Mallocybe terrigena | place: Sweden | collected 2013
AACCAGGAGCGGACACCAGACGAGATTTAACCGGTTATGACCAAGGGGCAAAAGCTGGCTGCAATAAAATTAGTAGGATTATGCGAATTTGTTGCTCTGCAAAGATATTTCTTGCACAATTTTTATATTCCTTTTGAAATTCCTAGACGCAGCCAAAAATCGTGGGGCAAGATACCAGAAGTGGATTTCATAACTGCAAGTCAGGGTTGTGTCAAATACTAAAGTTCTATCACTTATGACTTCAATAAGAGAAAGTGAAGGACATATGCACATTCCAATTCGACGGCCAATGGACTTACGTTGAAATAAAGCGCATATCGTATCCCATTACAAATATCAGTAAACAAAACACTCTTTCAAATGATTGACGAGGTGAAAGTTGCTGAAATCAAAGGTGTGTGTTGCAAACTCTTGAAGGCACTGCTAATTAAATTTGCTTTGTTCAGCCAAGCTCCAAAAACGAGACGAGTACATTCGGGAATCATGGGTGAAAGCTATGGAAGTCCGGCTCGTGGCAGACGAACTTGCCAAGTGCCATAGGGCAGAGGGGGTAAACCACTATGAGAACTGCGCTTGGTTGTCAGAAAAGTACATGGAAATGTTGAAGGAGAACAGGGTGTGTGTCATTTAAGCGTTCAAACTTAAGTTTGATAGAACTCTTCGTATAGGTGAAGGGGTATAAAACAATTGATATTCAGCGATGACACGAATTAATCCTTGTCTACATGTCCTTTGCGCCCGCCTGTGCTGAGTTTCAGTAGAGCATTACTCCTTCTACTTTTCGCGTTTTGTTTTCAATCACAAACTTTAACTCTGGCCATAGAGGAACATACAAATGTTTACCCCAAGTCGATGTATGGTCCTAAGGCATGACATACAGCATCAGAGCAAGAACTGAAGTTATAATCCAAAGTCTTGGGACGTTTCTGGGAGAGGGACTAGGATGGCATTGTCAGCTTAAAACATTCATGGGTCGGTGTCCAATGACATACGCGTTCGTCGCTTGGGCAGTACCAGATTGTCTGCTTGATGTTGGCTGGTTGGATCGTGTACCAGATGGCGAAGGTTGCGGATTTCCCACTTGAGCACTCGAGTTGTAGGCTCGGGTGGTATTACTCCGTAAGACCCATGAGATTCCCCCTAGAACGTGAGCAATGAATAGGTCGTTCTAACGCAAGTCAAGTTTCAACTATCTTGAAGAAAAAAAAGACCCATCCTAATCACTTACTTGCCAGATCTCGTCCAGATGACCTAAGCTTGTGTAGAAGCTGCGACCTGCTATACCACCACTCTGTACCCCCGCTCCCTTCTCCTGGTACCAAGCTTTGTCCAAGACAAACGGTCATTACGAATGAATTTATTTCAGTAATACTGCGTACCAATGGGGTGGGGTGAGCCTTGGTTAAACCTACGTACGCCATCATCTTATCCCAAGTAGGCATGAGTTTTGATTATCCGCAGAGATTTTCACTCACCGACGTAGGTTGATTCATCTGCGCTTAGGACGACCTTCGCCCCAAGACTACGAGGGTCTATTTCGAAATTGTATCTATAAGAGATCAAAGATCAGTTTCATGTTTGAGGGTATGCACTGGAATTGCTGACGGTTCGTCCATTACTTGCCATGTTCTCGGCAGCATGCTTACACTTGGGTGTGATGACTCTAGGACATTGACAGTCTTCCCGATCGTTGTATTGTTAGGATGTGCAGGTCAAAAATATTGCATTAAGACTAGACGCACAAAAGATTGTAAGGGGGGATGATAATCGAAGCGCGAACCTGGATACCACGTTAGAATCTGCCCAAGAACTTCTGTTAGGACACGCACCCAGCTCGTAAATGTAAGCAGTGGAATTCCTTAATGTATCTGATGCGGAGTGAATTCCGACAAAGTTGCCCCCAGCATTGATATACCTCTGAAATGTAGTGTCGCTTGATAAGACTTTCTTAGCTTATAAGTTTGGTTCTCTCAAAAGTATTGGATGAAGACCCACACCTTCTCCAGTAGTACTCAAAAAAACCAAGGCGTCGTACTTTGCAAGATTCGCATCCGTAAACAAAGAGGCATCCTCAGTCGCATCAAACTCCACGTCGATGGAGGCTCCTCTCTCCTGCAACACCTTGATAGCGGTGGGAATGGAATCGTGTCTGAATCGTTGTGTCGCAGAGAAGAGCAGTAGTCTCGCTGCATGAGTTGGGGTTGTCCATCCAATTACTATGATGGCAAGCCGGAGGGTCACTAGAACGAGAACGTCCTCAACGAAACGCATTTAAGAAATATGTCGAATTATATGAATACAACAGCATTGTAATTGTATCAGTATGTCGTAAATGGTCCCGGCGTGTGCTTGGCAATCCAACTACCATACAAGGAAATGCCACCAGCAATGTAATTTGCAAGCTCAAAGGTGGTTATATACTCGAGAGGACAAAGGGATTGGATCAGAAAACAATGAGCCTAAGGGCGGGACAACATCTCAGCAATACGTTTATTGAGGGCGGCATTCGGGTTCGCCGTCTATATCGTTTTCGCCGTCTATATCGTCATCGTCGTCATCATCCTCCCAGTTGTTGTCGTCGTCCTCACCGAACTGCGATGGAAAGCCTTGGTCAAAGAAGTTTGGGCTAGCCGGAAAAGAGCGTGAACGCACTTCGACAATGTCGCTCTCCTCAAATCCTGGTTCATCTACTACTTCAGGTTGTGGTTCGATATCAGGTCGTTTGGGTGGAAGCAGTGCTTCCAGCCCCTAAGATAAAAATTTCGGAATAAATTTCCTGCTGGCCATATCTGTAAACACTCACCTTTGCATCAACAGATTTTAACCAATCTGATGTCGGCATTTCGATGTCGAAAACGACATAAAGATTGCCCTTCTCGTCAGGCCGTTTATGGGTCGGCATGCCTTCTCCTCTCAACATGACTGTATCACCAGGTTTAACAATTTTTCCAGGCGTACTCGAAAGTTTGATGCCTCGGCCGTCCAAGTGAGTCAAAATTATGCGAGAAAATCCAAGGAGCGCCTCTGACAAAGTGATTTTGACATGAGTTAGCAGATCATTGCCGCTTCGCTCAAAATATTCGTGTGGAGTGGATCTCAGAATAAATACAACATCTCCTGCGGCGACGCCGGGCTAAGTTGTTATTGAGCTTCGGATACTAACTTTGAACCCATGTAACGTACTCTTTGATCACCAGCACCTGCAAGTACAATTCTTTGACGTGCACTCATACCCCTTTCGATAAAAATTTCTTGTCGCGTTTTTTCCTTTACGATTTTCTCGCCTTTACATTTTTTACAACTTAGTTTCAACCAAGGATTAGAAAGGCGTAATAAATGGCATTGAAAAACCTGAATACGAACCGTTCTTTTTCTTTCAGTTTCTCGCCAGTGCCTTTACAATCCGAACATTGGGCCTTCGACGCCGCGTATACACCGGAAGGTAACTGCGGAGTATGAGAGTCGAAGGGCAAAAAAAGTGTGTGATGACAAACCCTTGCTTTCGTAGGAGTCCACCCTCTGCCTTTACAATTCGAACAAGGTTTTGGTTTGGCATTCCCTTTGGCACCAGTACTTCAGGTCGGAGTCAGATGAATAGAATTCAAAAAATAATTTATAAAAACATGCCCTTTGCATTGCGAGCAGACCACATCTTTCTCCATGTTGATCTTCACCGATTTTCCATTGTAAAGGTCTTCCAAAGTCACATCGTAAGGTATCACGGAATCTTCACCTTTGTCTGCCCGCCGTCCTGGGCCAAAATCGAAGCCAAACGTAGGTTGTCCGCCACTGAAGAATTGAGCGAAAAGGTCGGCAGCATCCATGCCCGGTCCTGAACCTCCACCTGTCAGACCGTCCATTCCGTGAACGTCATATGCTGCGCGAGCATCTGCATCACTCAGGATTTCGTATCTAGTTCGCAAATTAGTAAAAAATAAAATGGAGGATACAAGGACAGATCACGAACGCTGCAGCCATCTCCTGAAACTTCTGACTTGCTTCTGGGTCATTTATGTTTTTATCCTATACAAAAATGATGCCTTATAACATTTGCGACAAGCAGAACGCATACAGGATGATGTTCTTTAGCCTTGAAATCGAATCAGTTGATGATTCGTAGTTCAGTGAACGATACTCACCTTTTTGCGGTATGCCTTCTTTATTTCATCTACAGGGTACACCATAAGATTGACAGAGACAAAGCCTCAGCGGCTCACACCTTCAGTGGCATCGGTGGGAACACCCAAAATTTTGTAAAGTTCTGTTTCAACTGGCACTGGAGACACGAGGTCAATGCGATGGTAAAATTAACAAGGGAAAGTAATCCTTTTCACTTACTTTCAACTACAAAACGCGCAGTATAACCGATAAAGGCTAAAAATTAAGGATGAAGGCGAAAGCAGAATCGCCGCTGCCGTTCGCGTCTAAGGGATCATAAATAAAATTTTGCCACGGTTCCCTTGGCTTCCGCCACCAATTCGTTGAAAATTCTTACATCTAAGTGATTGTACGTTCTCAATTATATCCTTTTTTTCGTTTTCATGATGGTCAAACATATCTACATTGTCTGACTGGTTATAATTACCAGATGTGGCGACTTACAACAGACTGATCCTTCTGTCATCTAATTTTCTCCTTTTATTCGTGAGCACTGTTCGTGTTACTTATTTTTTTCCCTTTAGATGTTGTAGTCATTTCCTTTGGCCGTTAAGACTGGTTTCTTAACCAGTTGTATCCAGACATAACGATGAATTTCTACTTCGAAGCTGCCAAAGCTTTGGACCGACTCGATGCAAAACAAGGCTCTGTTAAGGGCATTATTACAACTCTCCCCGAGAAGGACAGAAAGCGGACAGCAGCGGTCATCATCGAGACCTTGAAATGTAAGGTGTTCACATCTTTCAGTTGCGCCGTATAAAGACTTTAATAGTCAAGGCCGTCCTCAGAGAAGTCATTGAAAAGGCAAACCTCATGAAAGAAGAACGTAGATTGACTTCACCCAACTTGGTCTTGGTTCTTGTACATGATTTGCTTTTGGCTCGCGGTATTCAAGCTGGAGATGGCCCCATAAAGCAGGCAATTTTGCGCCACAAAACACGTCTGAATGGCGAGTTACAAAAGATAAAGATCAAGCGAGGTGCCACTTCAAGTGACCAACTTGCCCAAAACGAGGGTGAACAAGCAGGTTCACCAAGCCACACATCACCTGCCCGCAACTTATCTGACTCGCTTTGTAGCGCAGTTACCCCGATATGTGCGAGTCAATACATGCCTTGGAAGTCTCGACGAAGCTGTGAAATCCTTTTCCTCTCGAGGTTTCTCTTATGGGAATCCATTCTCGTCCAAGTACGTTTCTGAAATGGTTAGATTAACTTTTTCACAATGTCTCCGGAAGAAAATGTTTCACGACGGATGAACACGTCCCAAACTTGTTGCTGTTCCCCCCAGACTTTTCTTTCCAGTGTGACCCATTATATCTTTCTGGAAAGATCATCCTGCAAGATAAAGCCTCTTGTTTTCCGGCACTTATCCTCTCGCCGCCGGCCAGTGACGGCACTGTAGTCATTGATGCAACCGCGGCTCCAGGAAATAAAACCTCGCACCTAAGCGCCCTTATGGGAAACAAGGGAAAAGTGCAGTTTTCCCTCTTTCGTGCTAATTTCAAGCTTTAATTCCAGGCACACAGCTGTATGCCTTTGAACGAGATCGGAAACGATTCTTCACCCTGAAAACAATGGTAGCTAAGGCCGGCTGCACAAACGTCACACCGATCAATGCAGATTTCCTTGCAGTATCTCCGCATGATCAACGGTTCACATCAGTCACTCACATGTATGTGGACCGTAACTATCCGTCTCGAGTGCCTGAGTTTAGTGTGTAGCCTATTAGACCCCTCATGTAGCGGCTCGGGAATTGTCAATCGCATGGACCACCTTGTTGAAAATGGTAAGTTGATTCTCATTCTGCATCACCATACGTGACTTAGATGGTTGTACTTTAGAAGAGGAAAACAAAATAACTCGTTTGGAGAGATTGGCTTCTTTTCAGCAAAAAATCATTAAGCACGCCATGAGGTGTGAGCCAAAAAATTCTTTTTTTTAAGGTCCGCACACTAACCGCCGATGGCCACATCTTTTCTCGGTTTTCCCCGACAACGCCCATGAATTAGTCCCCAATGTCAAGAAAGTCGTGTATTCTACATGCAGCATACACGCGATAGAGAACGAGGGTGTCATTCGACATGTACTCAAATCTGAAGAGTGCAAAGTAGGTAGATTCCGTCTTGCGCCCCAGAATGAGGTGCTATCTACCTGGCCACGACGTGGATACGCTAGCGAAATGGAATCGTTTGGTAGGAATCTTTTGGTCCCCCAAAAAAAGTACTGACTTGTTGGTCAGACAATGCTTGTTCACTTGTAAGATGTTTACCAGGTGAAGATAGTACGAACGGGTTCTTCATTTCCTGTTTCATTAAAATGGATGAATCGGAGATGAAGAAAAGGAAATCCATCACCGATGACTCGTCCGCCAAATCCACAAAGACAAAGCGACTCAAGAAAAATGATGAGATGTAGTAACATACTGTGGTACTTTAATGTATGAAAGCTGCACATCTCAATAACCGAACCAGGAGAAAAGTTACTACCATTTCAAATTGAACTCTGTAATCTTCAAAGAGTTAGTAATAATTTGAGATACATTTTCGCTGTTGTCAATTAGACGAGAAGGGGAGAAGAGAAGGTTACACGGTCAAGACGGTCTAGCGTTGCGTGCTATTATGAAGAAGTTTAGTTTCTGCAGTCTTCAGAGACCCCAAACAATAGAGCTATCACTACTGGTTGACTTGCTGAGCATATTGACCCTGATAGTATGCGGCATAGTTGGAAAAATCTTGAGGTTGTGCCTGATAACCACCTGCATAGCCCGTCCACTGTCCACCAGCGCCTGCCGATCCGTAATCAGGAGTGTAGCCTGTGCCATACATCGCTTGAGGTGGCCGATACGCTGGTTGTTGGGAAGGAGCAGGTTGAACCCATACTTCCAGACGGCGCCAAGGGGGTATATTAGTGCCTCCGGCCGTTATGTCGTGTCCCGTGTTCGAAGTCTCCCATGGGTTCTTCGCTGGATCATTTCCAGCACCGCCTTCACCAAGTTCCGCCATTAAACTGGCATACTCCGAGTCGAAACCGGATCTACTAAGAGCATGAGATGAACCGTCCACCGCTAAAGGTGCCTGTGCATTAGGGTCTTTATTAACCGTGCAATCGCGTGCCATATGACCAGCGCTGCCGCAAACACGGCAAATAATGTTAGCAGTGAAATTGCGTTGTTCCGGGCAGTCGTATTTCCGGTGGCCAACGCCACCGCAGTTTTGGCAAATCTGATTTTCGTCGTCGCGAAGAGTTCCGTTCAAAGCTGCCAGTTCACGCAGTTGATTCCTCTTATGGTCGTTCTGGCCCTCAGGGGTAGAGGCTGCCTGAAAATTCGGGTAAGAACAAAAAGGTGAATTTCAGAAAGAAATGTACCGTTTCAATAACCCTATTGATCATCCTAACACAGGCCGCGACCTTCTCTTCCGACTCAGCAATGACGAGGCAGTGAAGGTCTTCTTCAGCACCATCAGCGTATTGGTCTGGACGGGCTTTTCCCTCCTTAACGCTACCCTTGCCACGAATGCTAATCTTTGCTCCACTTTCACGCTCCATCTTCTTTAAGCTGTTACCACGCGGTCCAACCAGCAGTCCGAAAAAGTTGATCTCCGGGAACTCTTTTACCGGTATGTAAACCTTCTCGGAGCATCTCTGGGAACGCTTTTGTTGAAGATACTCGACGGGCGGGCGGAAATTGGGGTCATTCTTCATTGCTTTGTCAACCAGCTTGACAAGTTCATCTTCGAGTTTCTTGCGGTAACGGACCTCGCGAGTATTCGTCCTGCGACCGTGGCCATCATACGTGGGTGGTGGAGAAGGCGACCTGAAATAAAGTCAGAAGATGAGCATATAGTCAATCTGTGTGAGAACATGCCTTTCGCGCTCGGGCGGGATAAAATCATTTAACCTGAGCTTCCGATTAATTTCTTCCAGACGTAAGTGAATGGCATAATTATCCAGCTGAGCCTGGGATACGCCGGCTGCTGAGATCGCCGTTGGTAAACCGGGTATCTCGGTTTTAACTTCTCCCCAGCGGCTACGACGCTTTCGGGGAGCATTGGAATCAACTAATGACAGTGAGCAGATAAACCAAATGAGTTAGTACGGGTTGGCGTTAGTATTGAATGTACATCCGAGAATTCTTCGGGATGAAAGGGAATATGCATACAACCTCAAGATTCCGTCGACAGAGCGTTGCGGAATGTAGCGAAGTCATAGAAGAGAGGCTGATTTATTTTTGTTGCTTACCTTTCGTATCACTGTTAGCTGGCGAATCTCCGCGGCTACGTTTTCCTGGACTATCTTCTTGATCACGAGCACGTGGATATGCAGAAGGCGAGGGTTGTGCTAACTGAGGTACTTGAGTATCTTCCGCCGGTGCCGGGCCAAAACGACGACGCTGACCGAGAGGAACTTAACAAAACAAAAAAAAATGATCGAAAGTGAACAGGCAGACAGATATATTAAGTAAACAAACCATCATTCGTTCCCGTAATTTGACGAGTAGCAGGTTTCCACATTGCTTTTCAGTATTCAAGAAACTTTGAAATGTAGATGGTGGTCGTAGGTCAAGTGTGTGGCTGGGACTGTAACTGTTGGCACGTTGGCCGACCACCGACTTCCAACTCCGCTTTACGCAGACTGCTGACAAAGCACGGTTTGACAGTGTTCCACCATCGTGCAAGCGAAAACCACGCCATTCGAGAATCTGCGGTTGCTTTCCCTGTTCTCCGGACTATGGTGGTATCAATAGCAGATGGTCCAACATATTCCATTGGTGATTTTTCTCAAAGGTGCTTGTCAATATAGTTCTTTCTCAACGGTTGAATTGGTGCCCGGAATTCAAGCTCAAGCTTCAATGTTTAGCACACCCATATACCCACCTACATGCTCACTGTCCTCGTTAGGGTGCTACCAAACCCATGACACTATGTGTGTGTTAAATTGACTTACATAATGGTCCTAAATTCTCAGCAGTTCGATCCAGGAACCTCAGTGACACAGCAAGCATTGTCACGATTGAAAATCAGGATCCAAACATGCAATGTGGGAATTCTACACTGTAAAAATAAATGATAATTTTGATCCAATGATTCGATAGTTTCATTCGGTTTTCTCCATTGTGATGTTGTGAAGTATTCGTGAATCATTGGGTGCTCGGCCCAGTCATACTGATTGAATACCTTCTCTATATCTTATCCACGATAAGCGCCCAGCTGCTGCTTACAGATAAGCCATAGTAAGGCGAGCATTTGATTTGTTATATGATTTTTTTATTGCAGACTTTCTGGAGTGATTCTAATCGATCAATATGATAATTTTTCGATCTGATCTCACCTTGAATTTCTTTTCTTAGAAGTCACTCACGCGACCTCGAATGTCCGCTTTGACTCCAATCAGACAGAGATTCGCCAGTTGTATCAGCCCGTCAACCCTGAAAACATGAACCTCTATATAAAGCCTTTTTAGTGCAAAGCGTGAGGTTTGTGGGCCTTATTCTAGCGAACGAATATAGAACCCCTGATCTCACTGTTTTTACCCTTAAACAACAATGGGTCAACACATTTAAACGTGTTTTGATATCCCTTTGGATCGTTGAACTCAAACATGGATCCTTCACAGTAACTCGGTGTTTGCGAATCGGGGCAATGTATCTACCCAAGCATGGCAACATTGTATGGAGATCGGCGACTAGAAGACATAATCGCACTTCAAGTTGATGTTTTATGTCTCCTGCCAACTTGGAACGTTGTCATCTCTGACGCACCACAACTCTCATATTGCTCAGAATATCTAGAAATACGAAATCTACATTTGAATCATTCAAGCTATCGTCACTTAGAAAGCCGGATAGTTGCCGCATGTTTCGCATGTGTTCAAGGTATCGTCTTAGTAAACTTCTGCAATCACCTGCATTTGTATCGGAAGAGTTACAGCGGATCTCAATTTTTGCCAAGCAAAGAGCGTGCTAATCGAAAGTTTGGCCTTTTCGATCCCTGTTTTCCATGGTAAAAATGATGTTCATATTCAATGCTGGTTAGGGTCCAAACGTACCGCCATCGCAAAACTTCTTGTGATAGGTATGCAGTATTTAAAGGTCAGAGCATAGGGGAAGACACCTCTATCTCAACCCCTCATCTCTACGCCATGTCCTCCAAGAGAGGGCGGAAAAGGAACGACAATTTACCCCCTAATCGCGCACGCGACGTGCAACGGGCTTTCCGCGCACGACGAGCTGCTCATCTACAGGTAGAGTGAAGTCATGGTCATGCAATTTCTTTACCTTACGCACAGTTAAAAGACATTGGAACAAAGAGTTTCAGAACTCGAGGAAGAAAATGCTTACTTCCGTCAGGTTCTTAACTTACCGCCGTCAAACCGGTCCCCCCTTGGAAGAGGTCCCACAGGGAAAGACCAACCGTATCAAGACATGGAGAGAACCCGACGGTCGACAGTTTCTCCCAGTGGGAGATCATCTGCTGGCTCACCTGCATCTTATACCAGCTCTCAGGGTTCCCCATCTCTGATCGCGTCTTCTTTGTCCTCTCGTACTATGACGATGCCCGAGGCTGGATCCTCTTGGACTGACTCCATAATTTTGAGTGAACGTCCAACCCACCTCATGCAGGGCCCACAGATAGCGGGCCCATCTGTCACTCCAAACCAGCCTCCTCGTATCGTAGCCCCTATACCATTCAAGGCAGTCAATGCGCCAAACTATCACGATCGTACGATTCCTGCACTCCACTCCTCTTCCAACCCCTTTTATCCTCCTGATACTCCGACTAACTGTTCTCCCACTTCTGACCGTTCAATGGAAAGTAATATGGAGAGTACTCGTGAAATCGTAATGCGCAGAGATATACGGGAAGTTGAACCTCGCCATCTCTACCCTTTCCCACAAAACTACTCGGTTAATGATCCGAACGTGCACCCAGAAGGTCCGCTGCAGATAAGTAGCGCCAACGCTCCGATTCACAACCAATTCCATGATTGTTGCACAACGCAGCGTGAATGGGACACCTCTCACTCAGACCGAATACACGGTATAAGAGATCAGGGACTCCCTGCCGGCCGGAGATTCGACCATCCGTCGGATCCTACGCAGTCCCAACACAGTCTTCAGCCCTGTGATTATTCTCGCTAACAGGGTGAATGAATCCACTTCCCGTATTTGTACGCTCGGCCATCTCCGTCAGATTATTCAACGCATACGACATGGGTTCCTCTTTATTCTATTGTCTCTATTTGGCAAACATGCAGCGCTAGCGTAAAGTTATATCAATACCCCTGTTATTCGTTACATACTTTGGACACATGCGGATTGTACTGAACACCCTACATTTGGCTCATGGTCTTCCGAAATGATCTTCGATTTCTTCAATATCTCACTGTTTCCCTCGATACTGGAAGAACGACAGTTTCATCGTAATGGTATACAAGATGCCTGGAGAAGGCAAGGTCGGAATTGGCCGTTTTTCAAGGGGCCGTAGAATAGAATTGACGTAAAATGTCAGTAGGAATGCACCTGTTTCTTGGCGGGGGGGAAAGTCAGGGCGGTGATACAAGTGAGTCACTATCATTCAAACAAACTTTCAAGGTTGATCCCAGCTTCCAATTTGCCGCACATCGGGTTATCAACTTGTTTTGGAATTCAGATTCACTTGAGATGGCAGGAATCTTGTCAACCGTCAAACGGCGGAAACGAATAAAGGTGAAGATTGCCAAATGCGTCACTTATAAATGTGTGGGAGCCATCAGATCGCATTCGAGTTGTGTGTTGCCCCTTTTGAAAAACTTATCTGCTACGGGGATCTGCTTCTCTAATGGTTTCATCATGTTAGACGTTAGATGTGAATCCTACAGAAATTTTTGAAAGGAAAGAGGCTTGACTTCCGCGTCTAGTGAAAAACTCAGTGTGATTTTGCTGTGAGAGTTCTTAAAAAAAATATACTGCTGTCAGTGCCAAGAGTGGATTAAGAAAATGTCCAGCCTGAGGGTTTGCAGGCTTAAAATGTTTTTTTTGAACTTTTTAGGCGTGTTTCAGGCATCGCTCAGGCCTAGGTAGGAAACGGGCTGCACGACTCACATTCAACTGGGTGTGAGTCATCTGGGGTTATATCTCATGTTGAGAAGTCAAGCATATGCGACTGTTGGTGTTTGGGCACATCCGACATATCAGGTTGCCAAGGATTAGAGAAATTCTTTGTTGGAGCCAGAAAACTGCAGGCTCTATACATGTAGACGGTGATCGTGGTAGAAAAAATTATCTGGCAGCAATTTGGCTCCTAAATGCTCGTGATGTTTCTCTTCAACTAGATCATTTGGCAGATTTTCGGCACTTTCCAGCTCAATGTAAACAAATAAAACCATGAATGGTTTGCGAGGTTCAAAAGACGAAAGATGGTTGCCCCTTTTTGCAAAATACCAGGTCCACGGCTCTGGCTGGCACACACTTTCAAAGCTCTCTGCGCGTCATGAATGGCCACTGGCCAGCTGCGGATGGCATATGAATGAACTTCATACCGCCGCCAAAGCACCGGACCAAATAGAAACCCTTGCCAAGGCCTTGATCAGTTTCCAGTGATCGAACCACTTAAGGCTTCGGTTTCAGCAGTTTAGATACTTGTTTACTTCGAGTTAATTGTCAACACCGTAGAAAAGATAGGCATGGGAGTGGGCAGTTGTTTCGTCCAGAGAATTCCTTTCGATCACCATGCTCGTTTTCCCTAGGCTACCGAGTGGCCGGTCAACTTTTTCCTGGTAAAACTATCTACCTGCCAGTGTTTGTCTACATTGTTCACTCGCGTGAACGATCTGAAGAATCGTGATACTCATGCGGCATCCACCGGGTGACGTTGAGATCCCAGATTCTTGATTGGTACGCGGTCGGATTTTCTGACATAAAATGTAACGTAGGTAATTGTACATGTGTCGGAAAAATCGAAATTAGTATCTCACTGCACCTGACATGATTGAACACCTTTCTAATAGACTAGGCAAAACCTTCCAAAAATGCAGCCAACTTTTATAACTCCATGTACGACTTTAATTCTGATTTTTCCAACATGATACTAATACCTATGTAGATCTGTTTTTGCTTTCCAAAATCCTTCATTTGTTGGTCTGGTATAAATATTCGCCTAATAACTCAGCCAAATATTGTCATATCACGTACAGGATTTATAGAAGGGTGTATGGCACCATTCTCAACATTTTGTAGGAAAATGATTTTCAGTACAAGTAGTCACACGCCATCAAGTCCTTTACCAAATTATCACAGTACTAAATGTGTAAAGCAGACACTAAGTAATAATGGTTTTAGGAGAAGCTTGCCATTTTTACTGACTGCTAAGTTTTGCCCAGTCTGAGGATCTTGATGATCAGGCACTTCCCTTGACTTTTCAGCCCCAACTACACTTGATTTAGCCAGCAGTAGCTTGGATAGAATTTTTTATGTCTCTGGCAGGCTCGAATGGTGTAGAAGAGACAATAAAATTATTGGAATATTTGGTGTGACAAACTGTCACGATTTATTGATCATTGTCCGCCACTCGACCTACGACGTATTTGGTAACTAATCCCAATACCCGCTTTTCGGTCGAATTCTCACACTTGGTCCAGGTCATGTGACAGTGACCTTGAGTAATGAATGAGGCCTATCGTAATGGAAATTCACCAACTTTTTTCATAGGATAGTTTTTGTAGTGTATTTACATAAAATGTTGGAACCAGAATTGCAGATTTCAAACTAAACATCGAGGTAGCCTGCATTTTCGATTGTATTCGACTAATTCGGATATCACATGACCTTGGTTATCTCCATTTGTGACAAGAAAACCCGGTCCGACATACCGCCTTGTTTAGCGCAAGACGGTTTCGAATGAGCTGCTTTCACCAAACTTTCACTCCCTACTTGTAAGCCTTGTCGGTCCAGGTGACCTATCCAAGCAGGCTACTTTTTTTTTCTTTTGCGTGCCTCTTAGAACCAAGATAAAGTCATCAATGTCTCCATTCAAACAACTTCCTCGGTCCTCAGCGTTAGCGGCGTTTCTTTCACGACACGACGAGCTCCATAGTGGTGTCATTACTCGGCTTGATAGGTCACCCATCAAATTGAAACGGTACATTGTTTTTACCCTTACGTTTCTATGGCTCATCAGACCTTTAGATTCGCATTTGCAAAAGCACTAGCTTTGAATGTTATCGTCTTGTTCTTCTGTACAGGCTTTATCTGGGCTGTTATTATCAGAAACTTCTTTGCGCCTTTCCCTACATCCCTGAAATTTTCAGCTCTCGTTACTCAAGACATCCTCTTCATTTTGTCCCTTTATGTCATCATCCGGTCAACAACCATTCCATTTTTCTTCGGAGAATGCTTACTTCGAGTTCGGTACGGCTTTCGTCCGTCAGAAATCATAATCCGGAAGCTACCAAACATCTCTATGTATGCCAATACCTCTGAGAACCAACAAATAAGACGTTACTGGCGTACGGCAGTCCATGCTATAAATCCTAGGCATCTTTATTCGAATGCCAGTGCTCTCCTGTCCTCAGAATATTGGACCATTGAGTATGCAACCGTCTTTGACGCGTTGCAATGCATCTCTTTCAACGAATTTGCAGAAGAGGATCTGGAGTTTGCGGTCTGGAAGCAAGACAATGGAATTTGGAACGTCTATGAGCTGTGGAGGATGCACAATATCTTGACGGATGGGGAGGAAATAAGGACGTTCAAGGTGGATGTCTAGCCAAACAACATCTTCACCGTCTGCTCACACTCTTTATTGCCAGAATTTCCTCACTTTAGCTGGCAAAGAAGAGTTGTTGAGCATCTGGCACAAAACATTATTCATTGACAGCTCGGCATCCGACCAATCCCCCTCTCCGAAGGCGTATCAAGTTATGGCAAATAAATTTGCCCAAGAGGGACTTGACTATGAGACCATATGGAGCGATGTCTCACAGAAATATTCTGCTTAACTCACATTGACTTTCACTTCAACACTATACAGTAATCACATTTATTTACACATTTCACACTGAACACTGTATTTCTAGCATTACTTGTAGACCCATAATCTATTGTGTCTTTACATGGAAAGTATTTCGTCTTTCGGACGTGACTTTTGCCCCTATTAAGTCTCCTTCCTGCTTACATGAATGAAGCTACACATGTCGTCTGCAAAGTTCCCCATCTCTGCCCTACCTTTGGCCCACAAGCCATATTTGCTAACTCACAATCTCACCGCTGACACTCACACCCCGATTGCCGATGACTTCCGTTCGAAAGTTTTGACAGAAACTCCGAGCATCCAACGGCGAGCTCGAGTCGGTATTCTTCGACCAGTGCTTAGTCTAGCAAAGCTGATGAGTGTCCGAAGCTCCTTGCAGGACAATCTCACTATTCTCATGTAACGCCTTTCCCTGTATCGTTCCCATACAACATCGAAGTGCTGCGTGATCGGTCTGCGAATGACGCCAATGCCTTTATCGAGACATGGCTTTCAGAACGGGAGTCACTCCATCCTCAACCAACTCCAAAATTTCACCCAGATGCACCTCTTAGGAAATACACAGCGAAGAACAGAGACCAACATGTGGACCTCATCGGTATCTCAGAAACAGGATTAAGGGATTGTGTACCACATTTGGACGTCGGCGACACTTTTGCGATTCTTGGTACGCCGGCGTTAGCGACCAAGCTTGAAGATGTAGATGCACAACCTTCTGATATTCCGGAAGTTGTGGAGGCACGCCAGGACCTTATCGACATTCTGAGTGGACAATCCACGCTCATGTCTCCACCTAACTCAGAGGCTCCATCTGATTCCATCCCTTTCGCTCCATGGTCGCTTCGCTATAGTGGCCATCAGTTTGGCTCTTGGGCAGGACAGCTTGGAGATGGGCGCGCAATATCTATTTGTAAGCATTAACTTTTCTGGATATTGCTACTTTGAAGATGCGAATTATTTTCGACCAGTGGTGACTCCGCATCCAAGTGATCCAGACTTAACATATGAGTTGCAACTCAAGGGTTCTGGGCGAACACCATTCTCAAGATCGGCAGATGGCCTAGCCGTCGTGAGGTCGTCCATCCGGGAATACCTATGTTCTGAAGGTTCTTATACTTCCGTGTTATCGATTACGGCTCTTCTGACACAGTCTAAAGCAATGGAGGCTTTGGGCATACCCACAACACGCGCCTTAACTCTAATTTCTCTCCCTGATCTTAAAGTTGTCCGAGAACGTACAGAATCAGGCTGCATCCTCACCCGAATGGCACCTTCTTTCATTAGAATAGGATGTTTTGAGGCATTTAATGGTCCTTCAGACCTTTTCTTTTTTGGAGGGGGACAGCAAAAACCCGACTGGGAGGGTCTGAGGATCTTGGGCGAGTGGGTTTCGACTAGAGTGTTGAAACTCAATGTCGAAATTGGGAAGGCTTGGGGATCGAAACTGGTTCTTGATGTTGCAAAGAGGAATGCCAAAATGGTGGCTGGATGGCAAGCTTATGGCTTTATGCATGGCGTAATTAATACCGACAAGTAAGCTTTTCCTTCTCGACTGGACCTGCCTGAGCTGATAATTTCTAGTGTTTCTGTGTTGGGATTAACTATAGATTATGGTGAGATACAGAGATCCTCGACAAGCAACGATTACTTGACCGATCTGTTGTGTCAGGTCCATATGCCTTCATGGACGTCTTCGACTTTAATCATATTTGCAACCATACGGACGAACTCGGCCGTTACGCCTACAAGGTGCGCCTCGCTGATTTATCCAGTTTATATACGACGATGATTTCTATCCCTCTGTAGTATCAACCCAGTATGATGTGAGCTTCGAGCTACTTGATAACCTTTCGAGTTCTTAATTCTATGGGATAGAGTATATGCGTTACGGGCATTGGTTGACGCCCTTGCCCCACTACTTGGAGCAGAAGTCGAGGCAGGAAACAAAGCTGTCTCCGAGGAGTGGGCAAAAGACGTTTCTCAAGAAAAAATCAAGGCTTGGACTGAAAAGGGGAAAGAAATTAAAGACGAAGTTATCAGAGTTATGCAAGAGACGACTTCTGTTGAGTATGGACGTTTGATGCGCAAGGTTCGTTGAGAATCTGTCGTGAAAAAGAGGGAAGGACGTACCGATGTTTCTGGTTTATAGCGCCTTGGTCTACGCAGACAGGATCCCACTGACGAATCTAAGATCACCAGACCTCTCCTTGGTCTACTCGAACGCTATAAGATTGATTTCCATTCTACATTCCGCACCTTGTGCAGCTTCAGACCCTCTCTGGTCGAAGGTACCAAAATGACTGGACCACCTCAAGACCTCACCACCGCATTTGTCAATAAAATATTAGGTGTATCGCCCAACCCCAACACAAATGACCCTGAAGCGACACAAGACCTCGTCAAGTGGCTGGAAGCTTACGCTCAGCGAATTGAGAGCGAGAAGGAAGAATGGAGTGAGGTGGAGGATATTGACTCGGCACGTCAGAAGGAAATGAAAGACGCCAATCCCAGATTTGTGCTTAGGCAGTGGCTGTTGGAAGAGGTGATAGGAAGAGTAGAGAGGGACGCGAAGAAAGGTAAACGTGTGTTGGCAAAGGTTATGCATGTGGGTTTTACGTTTCCACTTCTCTTCATCTGGGACTTCTGGCACCTTACTGACGTTATATGACCCTAGATGGCTTGCAACCCTTTTGAACCATGGGGCGCGGAAGACGATGAAAGACCTGATGCAGAACTCGACGAAGAAGAGAGGGAAGAAAGAAGATATTGCAGTCTTGGAGAGAAAAAGATGCTCGGGTTCCAGTGCAGTTGTTCCAGTTAAACTCAGACTTAAAAGATGACGATATCGACCGTTTTGCTTTACTTTGCCACTACCTTTTGTTGTCAATATTGTCCCATAGAGAGGATCTTGCAATACAGCAAATAATAATGTCATTCGATTACTGGAATCCTTTCCTTTTTTTCTTTGACTATGTGGAACTTCCAAATATCTGATAGCGTCGACAAATACTTGGACCAATTTCGTCGTATTGTGCTTTCGTGTGGCAGGAATTGTAGAAGTCGGGCTATAATTGATCATAAGAAAAGCGGAAAAATAGAATAAAGAGTTGACTTACCAGAGATGCTAGCAGAGAGCCACCAAACCAGACGGCATAGCTGTAGAGTTGAGTTAATATTTTGCATCAGGGAGACATCAAGATAAGATAATTTCAAATCCGCACCGTTGTCGTTTGTGTGAGATGACGTCGACTTCGACTCCGGACGACTTTTGAGTGCTGCCGCTGGCAAGCACACCGGCATCTAGTCTACGATCAACAAGCTGCTTGAGGTCGCGCTTAAGGCGATTCCCAAAGTGTTGGAACATGGTAGAGCCTCCCGACAGAACGATATTCTGAAGAGTGTAAGTTACTTTAGCAGAAGAAACTTAAGGATAAAGAGGTCAGATTACCTTATATAAGCCTCGACGAACGTCAATGGGAGATTGTTGAATGACATCGTCGACGATCTCGGGCAGAGGGGTCAAGAAATCTGACGAGTATATCTCTGGGCTGAAAAAGATTTCGGGGGCGAGGAAGCGTTCATAGCCAACATCAACAGTGTATTTCTGTGAATAACGCCCTTTATCAGTGATGGACAAAAAAAAAAGGTGAAAAATGGACGTACTCTTCCAGTGACACTGTGCTCGCCGTCATATCTCTCAAAATACTTGAGAGGCTCCTCATCGTACTTTCTGAACTCCCTGACAATGTCCTGACATACATAGCTATAATTCTCCTTGACTTTGCTCGCCACTTTAAGATGATCCTCAGGAGGAACGATCGCCATCTCTCCCCGTTCTCTCATCAGGTTTAACACAAACTGCGTGATATCGCGACCGGCAATAGGGATATGCTTGATGGCGCTCCCGATGACATAACCTTCTGCGCAAGGAATAACGTGCGTCACGCCGTCGCCCGAGTCGATGACGGTGCCTGTCAGCGTGCGATCCGTGATGCGGTTAGAAGACCAGGAGGCGGCGAGGGCGAGCACGGCTTGCACGGCGATGTAGAGGCCTTTGATGTTGAACGATTCAAAGAAGATTTCAGCCGTTTGCTCCCTATTCTCAGGTGGGTTAAGAGGAGGTTCAGTCTATATTCAAAATCAATATGCTATTCTTCTGGAAGGAAAAAAAGGATTGAAAAAAAGTGCGCACAAGGAGGAAATAATGATCTTCAGGCTCTGCCCTCAGATACTTAAAGATCGTCTGTTCCCAATACCTCTCCATATGGTCCCAATTGTCAATCATGCCATGTCTGATTGGGTAGTGTACACTATATCCAGGAGTCTTCGCGTTAGCGAGTGCTTCTTCGCCGATGAAGAAATCGAGGTCTTCCACACCCCTTTTTGACGCTAGATGACCAGGCTTGGCAGGTATAGCGGGTGCTCGAGAGCTCTGCGAAGCTGACCCACGCGTCGCTATCGCAGTGGGGAAAACACTATTTCAACGTTGCACGAGTCAGTAAATCATAAACCCTGCCATATCCAAAGTCGTACAAAGAGGGGTCAGAATTCCCAGCAAATCTATACTTTTATCAGAGGGGAGTTATCATGCATTTTCTTTTCACATACACACCCTATTTTTGAGTATCCAGTTCCATTATCACAGATGATAGGCGCGAGGAGAGACATGTCGATGAACAACTTCAATGATCAGTTACTGCTTTGGTTTCATCTTTCGGTCCAAATAAAAGCGCCGTCTTTATCGAGCCTCCCTTACCTGTTGAACTACAATCCACAATCTAAAATCTACCATCATCATTGGGTGTTACTAATACACTCCGGACAAAGACCCAACTAAGTTACACTGAAAACTGAACATGAAAAGGGCTGATTCAAAAAATCACAAATGACAGATAACATATGTGCGGCAGAAAACGTAATAAGACAGTCATACAGCAAACGAGGTAGCGGAAAAGAGAGAGAAAACACGGGCAGATACCATGGCCGATTTGAACCCATACTTCGGGATGGATACGTTGGCATCCTTAATTTGCATGGTACTTGGCACTATTTCCCTCAACCCATTTGAGTGCCAAACTAAGAACGTAGACCAATATCGACATAGCAGCGGTGGTGATAGCAACCGCCGATAAAACTAAACTGACACCATGGTTCCCTGTAAATGGCTTCACAGATGCGACAAGCGCGCTCACGGCGATTAGAAGCGTCAACCATTTCTGGCTGTTTTGCAACTGTTGAATGACAGACTGCGATGTGGAGAACATGGAGAAGGCCCGTGGTCTACAACTTACTTAGAATATAACGGGTTATTTTAAATCAGTACACAACTTACTCTGCTAGTTCAGGAACATGCTGTGGATATGGGACCGGTATCATGAGTTCAGGTTGGATGACCTTGGTGACAACGAAAGATCGAGACGAAATCACAAGTGTGTTTTGGCCGATGCATTCGAGGGTGTCTGTACAGGATCCAAAAGCGATCACAGCTGAAAGTCAAGGTGAAAACGCTAAAAGATAATCGATAACCTGTGACTCACCTGAGGCGGCAAAGTTCCTAGTCCAGGCTTTCCATAAAAATCTGACCTCTATTGGCCCACCCATACCATGCAACAGGGCGTCAACGGTGTGGTAAGGGGTCTCTACATGCCACTCAAATCGCACGAAGGGAAAGCGAAATCTCAGGAATCGATACTGGATGCCCTCATTGCGAGAGTTCGGGGTCAAGCCATGTATTGCTCTAGCTTGACGAAACGGAACTGCTGTGACATCCACTTTCCATTTCCCTATGTATAACAAGGTTAACCGGTTATTCCTTGAGTCTCACAGACATACCATTCCTATCTGTAAAGCAACTCAGAAACTCCGCCGCTTGCTTTGCAAAGTCGGTGCTGATTTCGGTAAGCGGCACTGATGAAGGATCAATAAGCTATTTCGGGAGATGCTGTATTTATATACCAAGAGAGGAAGCCAATAAGTCGTGTAAAATCTCACTGGCACTGGCCCTGTTATGTGCTTGCCGTCTCAGCCTCTCCTCCATGATACTTCTCCTCATAATTTCATAGAAATGGCCGTGATATTCCAAGCGAGCAAAGACATCCGAATGCTATCGTGAAGCTTCAACTGGCACAGAGAAACCGATTATGAAAGGCTGACCGTCGCTGGAAAGCTGTCGTCGACTTTCGCTGCCAATGATATCTGGCCGGGGCTGTTTGAAGTCCATACCACTGATGACGGGTTCTGCAAAATTCGAAAGTAAAGACAAATTCCTGCGACTATATATGTCGTGCGTGGACGTACTAGTAGAGATTGCATTTCTATGTTGTTTAGAAAGATGGAAAAACACGAATGAAGGCTGGTTAGCAAAATGAGGGTGTCATCAAACTTGGTGCAGGATTGTTGTATATATAAACAGTTGTTGAAGTCTGACAAACGGCATAGCCTTGACGGACTAGAAGTGGAGAAAAGAAAAAGATTTCAAGCAGTTCAATGGATCAGTACAGGTACTAGGAACTGTGTTTTTGACAGGAACCTATGCGGTGCTGACATACGGATCGAAAAAGCACTTTCGGTTAGTCGTTCCGCGTTGCCGCTGCTGTTCCCACCCGTCCCAAAGGCTTTGCACCAGCACCGGCACCGCCTGTTTGCTGACCGTCCCATTTTTCCCTTAACACATCCCCGCCGCTTCAATAGCACAATGCCCACCTGCTTCGACAACACCTCCCACCTTCCTGATTGACGTCACCTTGACACGGAGACACGACTACATTGTAAGGCAGTAGTGACAACTGGAGTGACAAGGGGTGGGCCTGATGGTGCCCATCCCTCTTTCTTTATTTTCACTCACAAATGTTTTAACTAAAGGTTTCCATGCACTACCCAAACACAAAATGCAACCAATTTGGCTACATTTTGTGTTTGGGTTCTTCTCCACTCTTGGTACCACTCGGAGCACAAAATTGGCCATGTTTTCTCTCACTTCCGCATCTTTTGTGCTTATCTAATCCCTCTCCCATGTTTTTCGTGTTTTGACTTCTTCCTCTCATCCTTCAAATACTCCTCAAAATATTTCTCAAACATTATTTCAAAAAAATAAAAAATGTAAAGGAATTTGGTTGAGTAGTGTTTGTTGTCTCTGATGTCGAGCGCACATGTCGGGAAGCGGCCAACAGGTGGGAACGTACTAAATATGGCAACAAACGCGGAACAGACGCATGCATGTGACCCATCAGATCTCAGAGCCAGACCAGACCTCGGCCCGTGTACCGATACAGTCACCCGACGGTGAATTGATGTGAGGCCCAAAGTAAACCAGTCACCATATATATGATTATAAAAAGTATCCAGACAATTAATATATCATGTCAGCTATATGTACATAATTTTTTGGGATGAAAATTCATGAAGAAAGCTAAAATATCGGAGAATCAGTTGGGACCCAGTGGAACGTCACGCGATATACCAAATTTGGTATATCCTCCCTGCCAAATATGTGACACAGATGTGACTTCTTAGAGACTTTATTCAATTACATACAGAATACCTAGATGCTGACTATTTAAACTATTGAAAATGGATTCTGTAATATGGGGAATAGGATTGGCCAATTTTTAGAAGAAAATAACAGCACACAAATTTGCACCGCTCCTCAGCAAATTGTAGAACAGATGATTTACAATTCCTCAAATTATTTATTTAGGTAGAAGGAAGTGTTTTCTAGATTACTGTATAAGAATTTCCAGTGGTAGTGTGGCAGAAAACCCATTTGTTCCACTGGGTGGGTCTATAATGGACTCGCCTAAAGCTTCTAATACTAGTAACATACCAAATGCAACAAATGCAACCAATTTTAACTGTAGCATTGCCACTTGCCGGCCTTACTTTATTCATTGGTATATACCGGCGATTAGATGATGATCCTTGAGCTTCTGGTTCCAATAATTGATTTGGAGGTGTTCCCGCCGAAAAGCACAAGTACAGGTGGCTATCAATCATCATCTTGGGCACGCCATTGCTTCTTTCACACAGGTAAACCAAATTTCCTATTCTAACGGAAGTATCTCTTTAAGAGCATGGTTTTGACACCAGCAAGTTTTCCAGAGCGAAGATAGATAGTAGTATTGTAACATAAGACATTAGTAAGACAGATCAAACACAGCATAACAAGATAGGACACTGCACTCGCATATCATCAGGTGAAAATGTTTATACATCAAGCAAATGCGCTCCCTAAGCCGCCCAGTAGTGTGACCCACCAAGCACGATACAAGGTTGTCCACCCTTCTTCGTCTACGATTCTCTTGGCACAATCGACAAGTCCGAGATATGGATCACTTTCCTGGCGCAACCTTGATGATAAATGGTAGTCAAACGAAATTGATCAATGAGAAATTAATCTCTTACCCAATGACATCTTCGTCAGCACCAGAATATTCGGCGGCTTCCTCGGCATCACCATCGACTTCTTGGGAAACGGAATTATACTCAGCAGAGGCATGGTTACGTTGAATTGCTAGTCTTGTCGCTATAACTTCGAGCGGTGCGAGAATCATGCTGCTCAAGCAGAGGATGCAGAAATAAATGACTAGCTTGACGATAGAGACATCGGACGGAACTGGCTTGGATAGTCCGGGTAAGAGAAGTCTGCGGATCGGCCCAAGGAATGAAATAACTGCAGCGATATGGGCGACTTCTGCTGCCATCAAACCTGGTGTGAAGTATAAAATCCAAGGCCGCCGACGTTCGGTAGGAGTTAAAAGCACACGGAGAGATTTGATGGGTTGGAACCAAGGTAATTTATGGGGTGTAGTTATGGACCTTGAACATCAATGAAGGGGTTATAGAGGTTCGGAAGGACATCACGGACCTATATGTCAGGATTGTGGTGGGTAAAGAGATAACAAGGAGTGCAAAACTGTAGAATAAAGTGCCCTAAAAGGTGTATTAACATCGTGGAATATCGAAGAATGTGTCATGTTTCTACCAAAACTCCGGTTTCAGGCGCCCTGTATTTTCCATGGCGGGGTTTATCGGTATTGACCCCAAAGACAATTACAATGCTGATGAAAAGAGAGCTTATCAAAGTCGGCACTAGATGGAGATCTCAGTAACGCAGGAAGCTCATGTTAGACGACGTACTCAATCCTTTGTAGAACCCTTGCCATCCCTACGAAGACAAACCCTCAGATGGTAAGACGCTTTCGCACTGAAGAAGGCATACCTCGATCCGATATACTCGAGCCATCATTCTGAAGTATGAACGAACCACCGGTCCAGTATGCGGAACAGCACCTCCTTCAGAGTCTAATTGCAGACCTTTTGGATTATAGTTGGCTCTGAACCTCACCAACACGCCGGTGAATGGGACAAGAATGCCGAGGCTGATCGCCAGAGCCAAAAGAAGTGAAAGAAAAACAGAAACACTGGCCATTCGCAGAAGATAAAGGTGGTGGTTGGGGGAAAGCCGCTGCGGTCAGCAACTTAGTAAGACATGACAAAAGTCATAACACGTGAGGTCTCTTACAAAAATCCGTTGCTCCCGGCAAAAGAGTATCATGATGGGATAGTATTTATCTGAAAAACCTTGAAAACAACCTTTGGCATCACAAAATTTTTGAGAGAGTGTTTATAGGGGTAGGAAGGATACAAGAGGGATATTCAGGATTCGTTGATGTGACAATGATCTGGCTTGCCTTTTGTGACACCTAAGTGCAGTGCTTGTCCTTGGTTGGCATCCACAACCTACGGTTGTTACATTTTCTATCGGCCTTACATTCCTTGCTTTAGTTGCTTGTTCAATCGTTTATGCTATCTGCAAAGGATTCAAATGCAGACAACAAGGTAGTTCTTTATAATAAAATTGTTTTTTTTTCGCCTTGTAACTGACAGCCGTTGGTAGAGGCTTGCCTTGGACAAGTTAAGATTAAACAGGAACCATCTGGCAAACCGTGGCCAGGCATTGCCTTCGTCTTCATCTATTGTTTCGCAGCCGTCTAAGTTACCCTCTTTCCCCCAACCTCCACCCCAATCTAGAGACGGTTCCGTCGCATCTCGTTTCTTTCCAGCCACTCCACCCTCTCTTGGCAATATATTGGTACCAAATTCCAGCCCGATCGCTCAGGATGATAGTTCTTCACAGTCTTATCATCCATACTCCACGACCCGTACTGTGTCTTCGTCGTCCGGTTCATTTTCCATGAATGGATGGTTGCAAACATCAATGGGGTCTGCATTCGACCCTTTAAGTGCTCCCGGGGGCTTAATCGCGCATGCAGGTCCATCGAACGCGTTATCTCGCCGCCGTCCAAACGAGGATCAGAACTTCAAACATGAGGACGGTCCTCCACGCAAAAAACACAACCGTGGCTCATCGGAAGACACGTTCAACGTTAAGGGCTCACCACCGTCTCCGGAAATTCGCCGCTCTGGCCACCGTCGTCATATACCAGCCATCGGAAGAGATATGTTGTCTCTATCATCCGACGAATCCATGCAAGAATCCAGTATGACAATTGCGGGTCCTTCAAAACCTCGCCTCACAAAAGATCGTCCTCCATCTTCCCCAGACACGACTCAAATATCGGAACCGCCATCTGACAGAGAGTATATTAGTTTCAAGATTTCTCATCCAACTGAATCGCCGGTTCGCATCCAAGCAGCTTGGAAGCAAGCGTCGGGCGATGTTAAGAGGGCCATGGGATTCCTACAGGACCCTAGCTGGTTCCCAAGTTCTGTCGGACAAAAAGTGCTCTCTAGTAGGGTGACAGAGATTGACGAAGCTACTCGTGCTCAGAGAGTAGTCGAAAAGGAGAAGGGGAAGAAGTCCATGATCTATGCTAATCGATTGGTTTTAGAGGCCAAAGCACCAGCCACCCCATTGCCTCAAAAATCTACTGTCGACCTTGTCACGCCGACTCCAAAGGCCCAAGCCTCTCCTCTGACACCCGGAGTCAAGGCACCTCAGCTGAAGCGGGCCAAAAAGTTGGTTATCAACTCCGACTCTGACTCTGCTATCGACGAGAGCGAGGATGATAGAGACACCATTTACGAAAGGCGCACCTTGGATTACTTGAATACGTCTGACTCGGACGCTTTGCAGGAACTTACTGGTAAGGAAAATATTGTCTTGGTCAGAGTCACTTGGCTGATTCACTTTAAGGTTGCACCCCAGATCAAGCTCAGATTATCATCAGTTTACGACCTTTCACATCAGGCGACGATCTCAGGTCAAAGCTAGGACAAGGAAAGAAGAAGGCTGGTCCGACTGGCATCAGTCCCCGTATGTTTGAAGACTGTATCGATATGTTCAAGGGCTATGGTTCGGTCGACAATGTACTGGAAGACTGTGAACGTATAGGTGCTTCACTTCGAGCAAGTATTACCTCCTGGAATCCAAGTAAAGATGCGCAAAGTGCGCAGGACGGCGCAATCAGCCTGCTTTCTTTGGAACCACTGAAGGATCAGAGGGATTATTTAACGTCACAGCCGAGTTTGCTGTCTGATACTGTGATTTTGAAAGAATACCAACTTCTTGGTGTGAATTGGCTAAACTTGCTGTATCGCAGCAATCTGAGCTGTATTCTTGCCGATGAAATGGGTATGTATCACTGAATTCCACAATGCAACATAACTTAAAGAAATATCGTCATAGGACTTGGGAAAACTATTCAAGTGATCAGCTTTTTTGCCTACCTCCAAGAGACCGGGAAGACAGGCCCTCACCTTGTTATCGTGCCGTGCGTTGAAAGCAGCCTTTATGACATGTAACCTTATTTCAAGTTCAGTTCCTCGACGCTGGAAAATTGGTGTCGTGAATTCCACCGATTCGCTCCATCGATTTCATTTCAAACCTACTATGGCGACAAGAATGAACGATCAGAACTCAGACAGAAATTACGAGAGACTCAAAGGTGCAAAGGGACGTCCGACGGCTGGGAGGTACTAATCACAACCTACAACCTGGCACAGGGCGACGATCGGTCATTCTTTCGTAAATTTCAATGGGATGTAAGTTTCATCGACACTTATACATTCATACTTCACAACTGATTTTTTCCAGTGCTGTGTCTACGATGAGGGACATATATTGAAGAACTTCCAATCTCAACGATATCAATCCTTGCTCAAGTTTCCGTACAATTGGAGACTTTTACTAACGGGGACTCCACTCCAGAACAACTTACAAGAGCTAGTCGTAAGACGTTGCCTTCCTCCTTGATGCCTGGCCTTCACCTTCGCTTACAGTCGTTGTTGAATTTTATTTTACCTGACCAATTTACTGAATCCTTGGGGGATCTACGAGCGATATTCAAGGTTAAAGGAGACGCTAAAGTTTCATTACTGTCGCAGGAGCGAATATCGCGAGCCAAGAAAATGATGATGCCTTTCGTGCTAAGACGACGAAAGGACCAGGTCAGTTATTGACCCAGGATTGAAATCGCAAAATGAAACTGTCTTCTCCCTAGGTCTTGAAGGATTTACCCGCAAAAACGGAGCGCATTGAATGGTGTGACATGACGGAACTTCAGCGCACGATATATCGTGACACTCTTCAGCGTTCTCGGAAAACAATTCTTGAGCCATCACCCAAAGACGCAGACGAAGGCCCTTCAGAACAAAAGAAGGAAATACGGACTACCGCGCGTTCAAAAGACAAAAAGCCGACCGAGAACAGTACAAACGTTCTCATGGATTTACGAAAAGCAGCGTCACATCCCATGTTGTTCCGCACTCGATTCACTGATGACATTCTGACTGGAATCACAAAGCAACTCCTGAAGGAACCTGGCTTCAGAAAACGTGGTGCTCTGTTTGACTACGTGATGGAGGATATGTCTGTCATGACAGACGCTGAGCTCCAGGCCTTTTGTGCTTCCTATAAGGTCTGCTTTTCGTGATCATTACGGCCGAATGCTCACATTAAAGTAATTAGTCGACGCGGAAGTATCTCCAAGATGAAGCATGCTACGTTGATGCAGGAAAGGTTCAAGTTCTTCTACGATTACTTGGTCATTATGGAAAGGAGTGTCGAAAAGTTCTGATCTTTTCTCAGGTAAATTGAACGTAACGACCTGTCAATCTGCAACTAATGACTCTCCAGTTCACACAAATCCTAGATATATTACAAGCAGTCTTGAAAATCAATTGCATCAAGTTTCTGCTTCTTACCGGAAGCACACCTGTTGATATCAGGCAGACACTTGTGGACGAATTTACAGACGACGAATCAATCACCGTCTTTTTGTTGTCAACAAAGGCAGGAGGTAAATATTTTTTCCTTGATGGGAGGTCTGATGTTGATACGCTTTCAGGCATGGGTATCAATTTGACGGCTGCCTCCGTCGTCATAATGTACGTTTACAATCCTGAAGACTATCTCGTTTGCTGACATTGGATCTAGGTTTGATCAAGACTTTAATCCCCACAACGACCGCCAGGCACACGATCGCGCATACCGTATTGGACAGAAACGAGACGTGGAAGTCGTGAAGCTTATTTCCAGGGATACAATCGAGGAAGATATGCTGCAACTTGGACAGACGAAGTTAGCTCTTGACGAAGCCGTAGCTGGGGATGGTGAGACGAGCGAAGCTGCTCCGGAGCGTGCCATGAAAACATCCTTGATGAATGTTCTACGACAGCAAATGGAAAAAGAAGAAAAAAAGTAGCTGCTGCGGGCTGAAAGAGTTTCACTTTAGAATGTAATAGCCATCCCGCACGGAGATTTGAATGCATATTTATTCATTTCACTCTGCTTTCGAAACATTGCATTTGTTTTATTATAACTGCTAATTTTTGACAAACTATGCAAATCCAGATAGCCCTCTGACAAAGCGGTCGACACTCGATCGGAAGTACTCGTTGTCGATGCCATATTCTCGAGAATCCATCTTTACGAGTGGGTTTCGAACCACATACTCGATGAAAGGGCCAACGTAAATCTGTCGTAATACCAAGCGCATAGAATCTGACTTGGGATCGCTGAGCAATATGAACTTGTATCCTGAAGGTGTCTCAAAAAGATGAAGTTTATAGGCGCTCGTTCGATAGTTCACAAACTGCTCATCCCTGAAAAAGGCATGAGATATTGTTGGAAGCAGGGATTAGATGCCAACGCACCTTCCAGATAGCTTCTTGACCATGTTCCGTAGAGAAATTACGACACCATAGACAAGCTTAGCCTCTTCATCGAATGGTAATCCCGTGGTTGCAGGTTTGGGTAGTGTTGGTGTTTGCTGTGGAGTATTCTGTTGGGATTCATTCGTGGCAACAACAACTCCTGTGCTGGACGAGAGCGTATTACGAGGGCTGTTAAATCCAGAGGATGTTCCAGTGGTGCCTTCTACTCTGGTTGCAGAAACGGGGTGTACAGCTTGATAAACAGCAGGTAGAACTCCGCCTTCATTTGCTACTTTGGGGCGTTTCGAACGGTGCCAATCTTGATAATAGACGCATGTACAATGCCTACAAGTTACCTTGTTTCTTTAGATGAAATGTTCAGACATTGACTGGACGCGCCTGTCATAGATATATAGGCTATAAATTGTCATTGCTCAATGCAATTAGAAGATGTCTGAGCTTGTCAAAAGGTTGCCTGAGTACAAAATTGTTGGCCAAGTCTTGTCCGCGAGGCTTGATTACCAGATTAGGCAATGCAGCGTTTCACGTCAAATGTACATTGGATTTATTGGGTTACAGATTTGAGCTTCGCGATTGGCAACCGATAAAGGGGTAAAGAAAAATATTTACGGCTTTGTACCCAGCGATCCCCTTCATCAAAAGTCACATCTACATCACTCCACTCAACCTCTAGTCTGACTCCATCGAGGTGAATTTCAGATATGCGAGTATATACATCGTAAAACAAGGCATCTATTATGTAGAAAAATAATTTCTGAGCTCATAAGGCGGAATACTGTAGAGTGGACCTACTGGTTGCTCCCAAACCATTGAAAAAACTGAACCTAGAATCGCCATCAGCGAGTAGGTTTGGTAGATGTTGGAAGAATAGTTGCAAAGATTGGTAGTCTTCGGAGAACGTATCGGTATATATCACATCGAAGCCGCCAGTTTGGATGAGTTCAGGCGAGTCAACAAAGTCTTGCCATTTTCCTTCCAGGATTCTGACGCCTTTCTTTTCGTACCAGCCATCTTCCCTCATGTACTTCAATACATCTGGATGAGGTTCAATTATGACGTGCTCTGCTGGGTGTGTTTGTAGTTCTTGGAACATTGTATCTATCTAATGGCATATGTTAGCTTTGAAGCGTCAATAATTATGATGTACACACAAGGCCTAGCCCAAATCCAACATTCAGAACATTGAGATTAGAAGCCTTAGGGTGGTCTTGACAAAGCCTTTCGACAGTTCGTTGCATGATAATTTTCTCCCATCCCATCATAACACCCACCTCTTCTCCTTCAACTTCAAGCAAACAGATTTTTTGACCGCTTTTGTCAGTGATATAATTCAGTCTGGATATGAGGAAGGTTTCGGACGACCCGACAGCACTATTGTCTCCAGACTGAAGGATCAGGCGAGTCGGGTCTGCCATGGTCTGTTTTCCAAGCAGACAAAGAAGAAGTTCTGCAGGCCTTAGCGGTTGGAATAAGATCGCGTAATTTTTATATCTTGGGAAGCACCTGAGCGAATACCTGCATCTCGAATAAGGTTGTAAATGGTCTCATTGTTGTATGATAGTGCTATGTCTCCTGCAGTATTTTTGAGATAATCCACTGAAAAAATAGATAAATCGAGCCCCTGAAATGTAAACAGATAGTAATTATACCAGCATTCCAGACGGCACCTTCCTCGATGAGAAACTTTACCAGATTAGCGTTCTGAGTGAATGCTGCTGCGTGTAACGGCGATATTCCTTCACTCTGATTTTGATACCAGACTGGCGCCCCTGCATCCAAAGATGCTCTGATGATGTCAAAGGGTTTATTCTCTAGGATTTGCTCAATAAGCGTCTCCCCTAGGGTGGCGGCTGCCTCTTCGATATCCGACATGATAGTGGTGGCATAAGCTTGCTGGGATAAACAAGCACAAATTGACCTCGTCGCATGACATCGTTGCATCTCTTTCTAATTTTTGCATGCTCTCTGGGCCAGTGGTATTTCTGAGAAGTTGGATAAAGGACAAACAAGAACAAATATAGACACTCATCTCTCAATCTCTTCTCACACAAAACTGAACATGACAAGTCCAATCCCATCAGGCTCAACGACTCCGATTTCCACCCACAAACATGCTCTAACTGCCGTCGAAAAACAACGATTGCAGCTGGACAGGTTGCTGAAAGACCCTCAGAAGCCTGCATACGTTCCCCCTCCACCAAAGGAGAAGTCTGTTCGCGCTGCGAGAGAAATGATGAAGAATGTACAGGGTTCGAGTGCTGGTGCCGGAAGCGGAGAGTTTCACGTGTATAAAGCCAGCAGGCGGAGGGAGTACGAACGATTGAAGATTATCGAGGAGCAGGCCACCAAGGTTAGTAACCTCATCTTCTATGAATTTGAAATGAAGCAACTCAGACTGGTTAGGAATCTGAAACTGCAGAATTTGACAGGAAACGGCGGGAAGCTGAAGAAATCACTAACGCGAAAACGGCTAAGAACCGAGCAAAGCGACAGAAAAAGAAAGAGCGGGCAAAGGAGTCGAAAGAAGCTGAGAAAGAAGATGTCCGTTCATCGCAAAATAACATGGCTGATCCATCGCTTGATGTTCCGGTGAAAAAGCGACGCCTGATAAATGGCGCAGAGTTGGTTTTTAAGAAACCTGGGGATGCGAGTGACGACGGAACGGATGAGGAAGGCCCTGTTCCTGCTGAGCAAGAGGAAGAAGCGCTCAGTGTCACAGAAGATCAACGCCGAGTCGTAGAAACCAGTCGTATAACAATTGTTGAAGATAATTGAGTTCTAATCCACCTCACAGAATGCTTGGTGTGTCGCTATCTTTCGCGTTATCCAGCTGAATGCAATACAGTCCTATGTTTCCTCGGGTAACTATTTCTGCTCACTATTTTGCCCATGACCCATTTCTTCGCTGATACATGGAAGACCAGGCAATCTCTTATAGTTATAGCCTCCAAAGATAAATTTTGTCAGCAACCTAGAAACAATTTATTGCGTGCTGTTGAATGATACAAGGCTGCTATGGCGACTTGTTCGGGAAAGACACCTCAAGATTCACTCATTAAGCCGAATCCCAGCAAGTCGTATTTTAGATGTGACTCATTATTATTCGTTCTTAATGGTGTAACAGTGGTCAAAACTCCGCACAATCACAATAAAATGCAGAGACTACCCATCTTCATTTTCGTGTTGCTCATCTGATCTTGAGGAGAGATAACTGAGTCGCAGACGGCCGTCGAGGTAAATTATGGGGCGTTCACTGGTGACAAATCTCGAAGTGGTCCCCGGCGGTCCGGTCCGGTGCTAACATTTCGCCGCATGCTGCGTTGAACAAAGTTGAGGCCGCAAGCTTCAGATCTTCACGTGGTAGTTGAACGAAGCTATATAACCGTTGGGACCATTCGGAAAGACACTGCCCTCATCATACGCAGAAACAATTGACCGCCTCCGAGTCTACTATGCCAAGAACTTGTCCGTCGGTCAACAGTGCGGCTGTCGACCAGTCGTCGTTCTGGAGTGATAGTTCTCTTCATTGGAACGCACATCGCATAGGGTGGGTTATAGCGGGAGGCTGCACAGTCGTGGTAAGTTGTTATTATGTTGTGCATTTTCACTTGCTGATTATTGTACAGACAGTTATTATATCCATTATTAGTGTCCTATCGCATTGCCGGTTTGTATTATTGCAGTGGCACCTAGAGATGTTATTAAATTCGACCTCAGAAATTACACGGCTCCGAGGCATCAACGACAGATGTAAGCAAATACATCAAGTCTGGTCTGTCTAGACTCTGAGTTTATTATGCAGAATCCGAATTCTGTATATGCCACCAGTATACAGCATCATATCGTTTCTATCATATCGTTTCTTCCGTGATTATACATACTACTCGCTCATCCAAGTCGGTATGTGATTTCCTCTGATAAAAAGCAAACTTATTATTCATCACCTCAGTTTACGAGGTAAGAAGATTCATATCAACAGTCTTGCCTGCCTTCAACCTTTCTTTAGGCAATTACTTTGAGCGCTTTTTTGTACGTCTCACTGCCAACTCCTCGAAAAACTGACTCCACGTTTCTATAGGTTATTGTTAATCGAATATGTCGCAGATGCCAGAAAGGGGGCTCGGGATAATCTCCTCGCAGAGAAAGAAAAGAGGAAGTTGATAATACCAGTAGGCGATGGTTCTTTCCGATTTTGCGTCCGCTTGACTGTATTTGCAGTTTTGTTGTTTCCGGTATCGACCATCCAAGGTCATTTCAACTCATAAATCAACCATCCAAAGCATGAACTAAGCTACTTTTTCTACTAGCCGTATTTTATGTACGCTGTAAAGGTGAGTTTCTTCACCTAGTCAGTTTTAAATTGCACACCGGGAATTTTCAGTGGTCGGTTCTTCAATATGTCATTGTTCGCCCACGTGAGTATTGGTATCACCTTCTCACCTTCTGACCCGTACTTAGCGTTTTTAAGTGGTGTCTATTATCGGAATAATTTGTCAAGCAAATGCGATTCTTTGTGACTCACAGGGTTTTAACCCTCACTATGCGAGCGTCTATCTATCAGCCATAGATTTCGTTAGCATCAGGTACTTTGCCCCTTCGACTATGGCGGGTCTTACTAAGGAATCTATTAGTGTGGCGCTCTATGGCCTTGTCATTTTCTACGGTCTCACGAAATCAGAGCTTGAGGGACAACGGCCACTGGCAAAGTTTCTTACTATTAAACTCATTGTCATGTTCACCTTCTATCAGTTCTTCATCGTGAGTACCGCAAGAGCATTATTTGGCGCACTGACTGATATTTTTATTTAGTTCACTGCTCTTGAAGGCAGAGTAATAAAGGGTAAATCCAGCTTGACATTTTCGGAAACAATCACTTAAAATCTTAGCTACGGATTATTGGACCGAAACAAACATTGCAAACGGGTTGAACGCCCTTACTATTTGTATTGAGGTAAATTCGATTTTTCGGCTAAGTTTTGTCTGAGGAAACTTGCAGATGATCTTCTTTGCTGCACTCATGATGTGGGCCTACTCATACAACGAGTATAAGCGTCCTGCAGGGACTCCAGCTACAAGAATATGGCGCCCTCTCTGGGACAGGTACAGCATATCTTCAGCCTCAACAATGCTACAGTGATTCTGACTTGGTGCCCTTTCAGCATCAACTACTGTACGGTCTTTTCTCCATCCAATCGCTCTATCGCTGACGCGGTTTGTTTCAGCCGACTTTGCCAGAGAAATATGGGGATCGTTCATATACTTCATCAACCGCAAGAAATATGATGCCCAGAAAGCAGAATGGGCAAAGGAGGGCGATAACACGACTTTCGCCAGTGCGTTCAACATTGAAGGATCAGCATGGGAACAGAAATCGGCGTTTCTGTCTGCACAATCTCCCGTGTCTACAGACAGGCGTAGCGGAGCAGTTCTGGGTCAGAATTCACCGATGTCAGCAGTAATTCCCCAGGACAAGGCTCTTAATGAGAAAAATGCTGCAGATCTATAGCCCAGTTTTTAAATAAACCTTTTTGTGGAACATTTACTATTTTCTTGTATATATCTTGCAACGATGGACATCAGAATCCAACACTGGTTAATGGTTGACACGGTCCGACGCAACTCTACTTTCCAACATACATCAATGTATTTCTGAGCTATGGCTCTGTCTCCTTTCAGCGCTGGCGATGTGTCCTTTCGAGATCCTTATGATCTTGATCGACTTGCCAACGAGCTGGTCACCAGAGAAACAAAACAGAGCGCTGTCCGTGACTCCTTTGAAGATGACGTTCCAGAGCTCCAGGAGCACATTCCGTTATCTCATAACGACCCCCATCTGACTGCTGAAGTCTTTGACGTAGAGGCATTCCTCTTGGAAAGGAAACAAATAGCACTTCCTGATCTCCGTGCAGAGCTGAGGCAGTACCTGGCTGGATTGAAGCAGGAGCTGGTGGAACTAATCAATGACGACTATGAGGCGTTTATCAGTCTTAGCACGGATTTGCATGACGAAGGAACACGATTGGAGAGGTTGAAGCAGCCTATGGCGAGTTTGAAGGCTAATGTGATTGTAAGTTATTGTCTTCCAAACATATTGTCTAATTCCTCACTTCGTTCCAGGAATCAAAGAAAGAGCTGGAGACAATCCAGGGAGCTATTCACAGTAAGCTCAGAAATCGAGCTAAACTTCGTGAAGAACAGGTACGTCTCATGTTTTTGAGTTGCACACGCGATACCGACAGTCTTTGCAGGCTCTTCTTCATTTGCTTTTGAAAATATCGGACTCTGTGACCCGACTAGAGTCGCTGCTATCCATATCATCGCCAGACTACGACGTTGAGAATTCGCGAGACATTGGAGATGCCAATTTCTTGACACACCCTCCTCACAGCAACAACTCTGACGAAAAGTACGTCTCTAACTGATTACGCCTTCGAGGTATTGACGGCCTCCTGAGTAGACTCAGAGGTAATCGCACGAAACACCTCTCTCGCGTGGCAGCCGAGTACACCCAACTGCTTTATCATGCTCAAAAGGCGCGTGCAGAAAAATGTGTATTTGTCGACGAGATTCAATGGGTCTGTGAGCTTTTTTGTCTTTTGCAATGATTTATTCATGCCCATTAGCGTATTGACAGGATACAATCAACCTTATCCTCCGACCTCGACCAACTCTTTGCACAAACGCTGTATTCCTTTGTAGACAACAGAGGAACTGAGTTGGAGAAGAACAAGTGGATCACGGATCTTACAGAGTGCCTTCGAACGTATGATGCTCTCGGGTTATGGAAGGATGCAGAAGACGTTATCCGACGGGAGGTTGTGCGACCTTTTGTTAAGAAGGTACAACTTTTCTTCAAATCCACTCCATCAACTTACCAAGTCTGTAGACAATACATCCCGGGGCTTTAGCATCTCCTCCGTCACCAATCGTTCCGAATACGCCGTTCCGTTCATTGGCTCCAGAACCTTTCGCCTCAGTCGGCACTGCATATCATATACCTTATACTCCCTTCACTGCATTCGTTCCAAAACAAAACTCTCTCAGGCCGTCCGAGTCTCAAGACTTACCTCGAGTCCATCTCTTAGACGAGACTGACGATATGCTGGCACGGCTCTATAACCAGTTGCTTCGATTCGTTGAGCGGGATTTGTGTCGAATTATGAGTTTGGCGGAGAGAGTTACTGTAAAGCCATACGCAGAGAAAGCTGTTGATATGCTCTCTGAAGTGAATGGGGAAGCGGAAGAGAGGCGCGATTTTCAAATTATGTCGCATGTTGTTTGGGATGAACTTGGTAGGTCAATCATGAATGAAATCGGTAGTGTCGTATTTGCTGCAGGAAATCCGAAAGAGTTCAGAAAGGTATATTCTGGTCATCTGCAAGCTTAAATGCACCTAAAATATTTACAGCATTTTGAAACAACACAAACTTTTCTTCGGTCATTGGAGCTACTTGCACCTTCACGACAAGCGGTTTTGGATATGCGTCGATGTCCGGTTAATGTGGCCTTTGACCGCCGATGGCAGTTACCTGTCTATTTCCAACTACGATGGAAAGAAATTGTTGGCACGTTGGAGGACACCCTAGCTCTTATTCGATTCGAAGCAATTAACCTAAGGGGTAGGTGTTTTGCCATTTGACGACAGCTATGTACTGAAGCTCTCTAGATGGATCTTTCACAACCCCACAGGCAGCTGCTGTATGGGTTGCCGTCTCGGCGTGCTGGAGTTCAGAAATTTATCTTCCTGAACTGGGGCACAAATTCTGGAAGTTGACATTACAGGTTTGGCTTTGCCTTTTAACCAATTGTGACAATGGCTCACATTGTAGAGAAGATCCTTAATCGGTACAAGGCTTGGCTCAACGAAGGCGTAGCACTAGGAGACGTCACATCAAAAGGAAGCGCTAGCGATAAAGTGAGAAATATTATGCCAATGTATTGGGTTCCTTAACATCTAAACCTAGACACTGGCATCCCCGAACCCCACGCGTGCGGGAACACCAGTCGCCTCTGAAACACCTTTGGCTGAAAGCATTGCAGCAGACGATGCTCTGCTGCGACAATACGCTGCAATTATCGTAGACATCAAGTCGATAGAGACTAACACGATGAGATTATGGCGTCAGGTAATTAGCATGATGTTGCCTGATACTGCAGATGACGACATGCATGCTGAAGGTTTGTCAATTTTTTAAAAACTTGATCGTCAGACAAGGGATTGATATTTGCTAGATGCCCTTCGTGAAAGCATATCTGGCCTGACTGCTTTTGTCGAAAATCTCTCAGCCAAAATCATTGTTATATTAACGAAGCGATGTTGTGACAATTTGCTCCAAGTGCGGAGTATTCCAACCCAGCTGAGGATGTCAAACAAGCGGGCCCCTACTGAGGCGAGCGCCTTTGTTTTATCCATATTGCGGCCCATCAAGCAGTTTTTCGCCATAGGAGTAGCAGAGGGTCCAGGAAGTTTACTCAAAGACGCATACCTCCAACGTTATGCCAGGGAGGTCTTCAATAGCGTGGCGCAACGGTAAGACTGTCGCTCCAAGAACCTGTTCCTGCTTTGACACAATATACAGTTACATTAGCTACCTCACGGCAATGCGGAAGACGGAGGAATCGTTGAAAAGGTTGAAGAAGAATACGAGACCTGCCTTTTCATTATTTGGAAGTTCTTCCAATGCCAATGAAGACGTGAAAGACGACGAACGGATTCGTAGTCAGATGATTCTGGATGTCGAAGCATTTGGGAAGGATGCTGTGTTACTGCAGGTTGATGTTGACTCGAACCAACATTTTATTGCTCTCAAAGAGATCGTATATACACCAGATCCCGAATGAACTGTTGACTTCGGTTGCAAATCTCTAAAAAGACCAACGACAACAAAAACAACTAAAAAATTGTACAAATTAATCATGCTGCTGGAGAAATTACCTCAGGAGGTTGACAATGTGAATGAGAAACCAGTCCAGTCCGTGAAACTATGATCTGACTATTACTTGGCATAGCTGAATTCGTCGTTAGTAGTGGTTTGCGACAGTATTGACATGTTCCCCGATACGCAGTCCAACCACAGGCACGCTCCTTGGTTACCTGCGCCACCGTTTCAAAGATGTCTCTGTCCAAGAGATGCTTCAATATTATCAAAAGATCTTCGTCAGAGCGATAGGATTCCAACATTCCGGTTAGAATCATACGGAACTCCGTATAGTGAGAACTTGTTGCTGAAGGCATAGAGTTGACCAACCGTTTGAAAAGACGAGGAAATGAGACTGCGCTCGTAGACGTAATCGATACCAGGGAACTAAAAATCGTTTGCACGAGCGACCTTAAAGAAGACAAAAGTTTCTCCATCTCTTCGACACGGAAATCAACGTCCTCGTCGATCGTCACCATGGTTGTTTTTGGAGGAAGGGTAGATGCGATTAGTTGGACGCCTTGTATCTGACTATTCAATAGTCGAAACCACATGTCTTCTACAGGCACTTCATTGGCTGACCGGCGAGAGTTCTCCATACAGATGTCGCAGCTGATGCGGGCTATGGCCTGCAATGATTCCAGCGCTTGAGAAACCCCGAATCTGTCGGATTTACTTGAAAAAGCATCGACTACCCGACGAAGGATATTTTTTTGGAAGGTGTCAGTTTTCGAAAGGGCGGCGCCGGGATGGCCTTGTCTATTTGTCACCCAGATAGCGGCATCGTACACTTCCAGCGATTCGCATGTTTTCAGGATGGATGCGAGGTCAAGGGCTTCTTTCGGGAGATACTCCAATGTGGGAATGATATTTTCGGGATGGAATCGGCATTGGAGGGTGAAAAACATACGACGGAGTTCGGGGGAAACATTGGTAAAGGGGCTTGAGGAATCGACGACACGTCGATAATCTTCATCTGCGGTTCCTAACCCAAGTAGTATTTGGAGATATTCGTAACGGTCATTGTCGGCCTGAACACCCTCTCCAAAGGATTCCAAGGCGTTTAAATGCAGACTGGGAATTCGATGATTGAGTAAGTGAGCGGCAGCAGAGATATTGGCATGAAGGAGACGAGAAAGGGAATCGGATATGACAGAGATGAGTTCTGGTGGAATAGTGCCTTTATTCACCTTTGACGACAGTGATATCACTTCCTCCACTCTGTTGAGCAAGTCCAAAGAAGTGACGTCGGGATCGTCAATGTATGCTGAGAGGAGTTTCGCCCAACGTCGCTCCTGGTAATGCCAAGTTCTCAATATCCTGTAAAACCCTGCATGCTCGAACAATGTAAGGATGCGTTCACTGTCATGAGGGTTGTAGACAGAGAGTAAATATTCCGAGGCAAGTTGTCTGTCTTCCCGAGTACTCCGATCAGGATCCTCAGCAAGGCCGATCAAGACGTTGTGCAGGGTACTGGGCGAAAGTTGAAGAAATTGAGGGTATTTAGGCACGTTACGAGCAATGAAGATGTTGACCATGGTGACATCTTCTTGGGGAAGTTTGCTCGAGGCCACAATTTCCAGAATGATCCTGACAATAATCGAGCGGTTAACGGTTTGAGACTCGTCGTTCAAGTAGCCATCTTCAAAGGCAATATCCAACGAGTGCAAGAAGGATTCGGCATCGAAGACTAGTAAAAGCCTAGTATAAGGGTATGTTGGTTCTACTCCCCCTTCTTCTTCTGCTGTTAAGACGAGTTTTCCTCCTTCTCCTGGAGGCCACACGCTGGAGCGTCCGAAAAATAAAAAAGTGTATACAGCTTTCTTGGCTTGGAAGGCTTCCCCCACATCCAATGGCTCTTCACTGGGGTATGTCAGCCCCAACAAAACGTTGGATAGGTAGGGGAAGACCTTGTATGCGTTCATTATAACCGACTCCATTGAGGCGTCGGCATCCAGAACAGTCCCCGTGTTGTGTAAAAGCTCTTCCCTTGATCTTCGGAACTGCTGAACCTTACGGATAAGACAGAGTAATTCAACGACTGGAGCAACATAGTCTTGCAGAGCCCGGGTGTTAACGTAGATCAGCGCATCGTAAAGGTGATAGCGTTGACATAGTTGAATCGCTTGATTGAGATCCAGACAAGATGGGTCCATGTGCCATATTATACGTTCGACAAGATCTGGCCGATCGTCTTGTTCATGTAAGGCAATTAGTCGTTGAGTAATTCGTGGAGGTACATAGCGAATGTGGTTATCCAACACAAAAGGTTCAAGTTGACGTAAATAGATGGAAACAATTCCATTATCGTCATATTTCTGGAAGAGTTCCTCGAAGAGATATTCAAAATCACCAAGGACGATGGAGGCCTTGCAACAAACTTCCACTATGCCTTCGAACAGTGAGGTTCGATCGACGCCTCTGTTATCTGGAGTTACATGCGTTTTGTCGGTCATTCGTTCTTCCGAAAAAGCGTACAGTGCTGACGCGTCCATTAATCTTCTTAGCCTTTCACCAACGACCTCCTTGCGTATTTGCGGCTCCACTGGGAGATTGTTCCTGTTACCTGGTGCCTCGTCCGTGTAATATAATCGGGTGAGCTCGATCGCCTTGAGGAAGTCACCATCTTCCACAAGGGAGAGAATGCGGTCTGCCCAAGTCAGAAGTGTACCAACAACAAGCTTGTCCCGTTTCTAAGAAAAGTTAGACCATCCGTGTAAAGTGAAAGGAGCTTTATGTACCAGCATGAAGAGTTTCCCTTTATAAGCACGAAAACTGTGCTCGACGTGATCATTGTCTAGAGCTGCTTGGACTGGGACCACGAGGGATAGACCGTCAAACCTGATCTGTTCTACTATACGAGATAGTTTCAAGTCGTAGACCCCCAGCTCGCAGCGAGTCACGAGTATGACTTGCTAAAAAATCTTTGAAAAATTTGTACTGAAAAACAAGAGGTGACGAACGCACATTTTGGTTCAGCCATTGTAGTGCTAGGATGTCATCAGTCGCAGCCCATTTGCCAAAATTCTCATACGTAATTGTCCCCAGATCCACTTCCGTTTTTTTGCCCGACTTGGGCGACGTAACAACTTGCTTGACGCGAGATTCGGATACTTTGATGATCTGGAACGAACTTCCCCATGAGAATGCGAGCATTGGAATCGTAGGGACATCATCTTCGGCTTGCGAGGCATCGCCATTAGCCGACAGAGTCAACACACTAGGAAACCACGCCAGAGAGCCAATCCACTTTGAATGGGATCTCCATGAGCCACCTTCGTGCGCCTCACGTGGGTATTTGAACCATGTCCGAGGTGTCGGGCGGAGGCCCACTAGTACTAACTTTGTCGGAGTCAATAAGGCAACAATATGGTAAGCGTCTGTGGGGTATGTCGCTGTACCTAGAGGTAGGGGTGCCATGGACAATATTGTACGTCGCTGTCGGGGGGGCTCCTTTGCCGCTGGAGAAAATACCGGTACAGAAGAAGATTCTAACGGGGTCTTGGGGAGCCCTCGAGGAGCTGAAAAATCTGGATATCTTCCCAGAATGCGAAGGGTATCGGACGCTTCAACGAAGAGGATTTTTCCAAGGGAATGGAAGAATGCCAGTCCACGATCGTCTGCAGAAACGATGGCCGTGTGTCTACCGGCTAGGAAACCGATGCTAACTATCCTTGAGCCCTGCAAATGACCTTCTTTGCGTCCTGTGGCAACTATAGATAGTGTCGTCGGTAGCATTGAGCGTACGGGGCTACGTGGGTTCTTCAGGTTATACAGATGAATATGGCCTTTAGCATGGCCAGCCGCGACGAACGTATGGTCATAAGAGAGTGCAAGAGCCGTTACTGCACCAACCTCACTTCCTGTGCGTAGATAAACAACACTGGTCACGGATTGGTATTAAAGGAGAACAAGAACCTGCCTGGCATATTACTATCGCAGACACAAACTAAGGTCTGCTTGAAATCATAGACAGCTACCTTTCCTTCCGTAGTACCAATACAAATCAATCCGTTTGCGGCCAAGACAGTGGGTGAACCAAGCATGGGAGCACCAAGAAGTGTCGACGCCTTCTGGGAAGCCTTGGAATACACTGCCTGTGTAATGGCATGCAGGTCTGTCCATTTAAACACCTCTTGGTTTTCAAACGATTTATCTGTCGTGGCTTCACCATCCCGCTTTATAAGTAAATTTGATATTGATGATCGCCGAGAAATTGAAGACAAGCGAGACAGCGAGGGTGACACGCCGCCAAGTGGACGTTGGTGCGAAGCAGTAGAGTCGTCATTAGAAGCCGCTCTCGACGATTGTGGAGTAAAAGAACGTAGACGGGAAACGGTTGGATGTAGAAACGGTTTTGCAAGTTTGAAAGGGTGGAGTTTTGGATCTGGTGACAATCCCCTTGACCAGGAGATGTCAGGCGACATTTCGGGCAATACTTCATCATCAAAGTGCTGTGTAGAAAGTCAAACCGTTCATAAGTAACAGAAGAAATAGAGAAATGAGGGAAAAGAAACTTACTGGCAATTCGTCCTCTTCAAAGGATGTTTCCCCGTTCTCTTGTAAGAGCGAACGTTCGACCTCGTTGACTTCTTCCTCACCGTCCTCATCCTGTCCAAGAACATCACGCAGCCGCTCCTTATAACCTACAGACGTATTGGCATCAACGCCATTGTAAAAAAAACCTTCCTCTTCGTCGTCCTCTTCGTCGTCGTCATCAGACTTGTGTTCTTCGCCACCCAAACCAGAGTCGTCTTCTCCATCAAAAAGTTCCTCCATCTGCGTGGAGTAGTCGCCCGTATCAGGATATGTAAAAACTTCGTCTTCCTCTGACTCAGATGAAGGACCTCCTGTGTCATCTGGGAGGTCGGGAATCCGTCTGTGATCTTCCCAAGGATTCGACGCGCTTGCAGGAGCCATGGAGGAGCGCTTGGTTTGCCCAAAGAGACATTCAGCGTGGCTGTGCACCTTAAAAAATATCAAGAAAATGGCACTGTCAAAAATCGTTTATAAATAAAATACAAATTATGATTTACAGAGCGGAAAAGAGGCATCTAGCAAGAAATTGTGGGAAGAAAGAAAAAAAATGTCGTATGCGCTTTATGCTATGCCATGGCGGCCAACCGTCGCTCACGCTCTCTGGTCTTCGCTCCAGGCCCAAACCTCTCTTGAAAACCAATCAGTTCTTCCATAAGCTCTTCCATCATCTTCATAGTTTGCGCAGACACCTCCAAGGCACCCTGTGACATGGCCTGACTCGCAAACTCCGCAGCAGACGTGCGGAGCTGTTGTTGTTGACGCTTACTCGATTCGTCGCTGTCGATCATCTGGACGTCCTCGCCGTCCAAAGCTGCCGTCTTCTCCATATCTGCCTGTTCACGCAGAGCTTTTTCCAATGCCTCTCTACGACGACCACGATCGAGCCCACTGGCTTGCTCTCTTCCAACCCATTCAACAAGTGCCCGCACCCGTTTGTTCATATCGGCAACACTCATCCGCTTCGCAGGCCACTTGACTTTGACACCTCTTTCCATCGTTTGCTCAGCGCTATTTCCTCTTGAAGCACCGGGTCCTCCAGCCCGTACCTCCAAAGGCTGTGGCGTATCGCTCGGAAGCATTTGTTCAAGATGGGAGAGGTAGTCCGGCAGGTTCCAGGAGGTGTAAAGCGTTTGCTGGGAGACGGCATAGGCATGTGTTTGCCGATAAGCGCGTGCCTCCGCAGCGCTAGCCCCACCACCGCCTCCTTGATTACGTCGTTGGCCAGACTCCTGCACACCATTTCCAGATGACGCAGGTTGACTATTTGCAGGCCGTTTAGGATTATTGGAGGTCTTGGCACGCGAGTTGTTTCCTTGCCGCTTTCCTGGAGCAGCAACCGAACCTACGAAGGCCTGGTTATATAAACAAGGTTGCATCGACTAGATACGGACCTTCTTCTGTTTCATTGGCCGTTACATCAGTTGTATTAGCTTTGCGACTTCCACGTTTATTCCTTGCAGTTGCTGGTTTAGTTGTTTGAGTTGCTGGTTTCTCGGAAGGAGGTGGCTCGGCAGAGATAGCTATGGCACTTTGGCGATCCGAAGCTGTAGAGGCGGATCGGGTACGCTTTTTAAAATTTCTAAAGAGCATCAAACTAGAGTAAAAACAAGCAAGGCACTAATGCTCACGGCTCTTCGTCCGTCCGTTTTCTCTTCTTGTTCTTATCACTGGTGTCTACCTGGACGGGCATAGCTTCGGCGGCGTTTGCATCTTGGGCTGCAGCAGCCTCAGCAGCAGTGGCTTCGATAATTTCTTTCAAACTCTCATCAAATGCCGCATCCCTGCTGTTCATGGTGTTTCTTCGTTTTGAAATGGGATGCTTCAGAAGTTGAGTGGGTGAATGCGATCGGGAAACGCGTGAATTGGTAGAGGTATCTTGTCTTGAGGCTGTGGATGCCTGTCTCGGTCGTCGTGATAGTTTCCTATGTACGCTCTATCAAACCAAATGCGTGTCAGATAGATAGAAAAAACTTGCTTGAGGAGTTCTACATGTAGTTCAGGTCGACAAATCTCGCAGTAGTAGTCATCATCGTGTACTTGCTCCTCTGACTGATAACCCATACAGAGTCCATGCTGCCAAACTTTGCAAGTCTCGCATTGAACCATGAATTCGCCAGCATCGGGGTCGTCCTCTACAGAACAAGGACGGCATGAACAAGAAGCAAAAAGGAATGTGCGCTTAGACAACGCACCAGAACTACCACAAACACATCGTGTAATGCCTTGCTCTTCTTCTTCTTCTACAGGATCTTGGCGTTGATCTTCGATGACAATATCTGCATCTCCATTTGCAGCGGTACCATTTGACTGTTTCTCCTTGTCTTTACCCTTCCTCTTCCCTTTGCTATTCCCACCGTTGGAAGCGGATGAAGCTGAGGGTGCCAAGGTTTGTTTGCGATCGTCGGCAGGTTCGTCTAACTCATCCTGCTTGAGTCGCTTATTGCGATGGTTGTGAGATGACACGGCCGTTCTCGATGAGTTTGCACGCTCCCTGTTGGGTGGCTGGTCAGAGTCTGGGGATTTAGAAGCACTGGCTGATGCTGAAGGAGCTGAGCGACGACCTGATCGTCTTGTTTCTCTAGGAGAGGGAGGTGGTCCCATGGGTACACCCTGTGGCATCGAAGGGGGATGAACGGAGAACAGTAATGCTTCGTCCATTGGCATAGAGTCACGTGTAATCTATTTTTATGGACCGCCGACCCCTATCTGGACCTGGAGAAAATTTTGTGTTCTGGAGACTAACGCTGGCGGTATTTGGAAAGTATACGCACCTACGGAATAACTCGACAGACCCTTATACTACTCAAAAGATTAGCCGATACCACACTTGCACTTCGCTTCAGCACGTGAGCGGATCAACGCGGTCCCACTTAATCCATTAAAAAGATCACTGGCACTTGCACTCCCGTAAAAATGGCACCAGTTGCAACCCTAGAATACGCGCCACAGTCCTTATCATATCCTCGCCTTGCTAAACACTATCTCTTACCCTCATCTACCCCAGATTATCTCAGGTTGATCTTAACCTCCAAAGTCTACGAGATCTTGAAAGAAACCCCTTTGGTGCTGGCTACCAATCTCAGTGCAAAACTAGGCAATCAGATATGGCTGAAGCGAGAGGACCTTCAGGAGGTCTTCAGCTTCAAGATCCGGGGTGCCTACAATTTTATGGCTAGTCTCACAGACGAAGAAAGGTGGAAGGGCGTCGTAACATGCAGTGCTGGTTAGTGTGCGTATTTATATAATCACGCATTGGTCGTGTTATTAACTCCACAACCTCTTTTCCCTCTCCAAAATTTCTTGCAGGAAATCATGCCCAAGGTGTCGCTCTTTCAGGCGCTCGACTGGGTATTCCATGTACCATTGTTATGCCTCAGGGTACACCAGATATTAAGGTCCGAAATGTCTCACGGTTAGGTGCTAAAGTCGTCCTTCACGGCTCAGATTTTGACGCCGCAAAAGCCGAGTGTGCGCGTCTTGCCGCTGTCCATGGTCTGGCTTTTGTCCCTCCTTATGATGATCCCCTCGTTATTGCCGGACAAGGCACCGTCGGAATGGAAATCCTCAATCAGATTCCAGACGCAGACCGCCTCGCTGCCGTATTTGCTGCCGTTGGAGGCGGTGGACTCATTTCTGGCCTCTGTGAATTTATAAAGAGAATCGGTAGCCCAAATACTCAGGTTATGGGTGTTGAAACGTTCGACGGAGACGCCATGGCTCGCAGCCTGCAGAAAGGCGAAAGGGTCACTCTTGCTGAAGTAGGTCCTTTCAGCGATGGAACTGCCGTCAAAATTGTTGGAGAAGAACCATTTAGGATCTGCCAACAACTTCTTGACGGAATTGTGGAGGTAGACAACGATGAGATTTGTGCAGCTATCAAGGACATCTTTGAGGGTATGCTATAAATATTGTTCGTGGAACAGCAAACCTTGAACCATACTACTAGATACACGCTCCATCACCGAACCTGCAGGAGCTTTAGCCTTGGCCGGTCTCAAGCGCTATATCTTGCAGAATAACCTCGTGGGTGCTCAAAAAAAGTTTGTTGCAGTAGTTAGCGGTGCCAACATGAATTTCGATCGCCTACGGTTTGTCGCCGAACGTGCCGAATTGGGCGAAGGTCGTGAAGCCATGCTCAGCGTCGACATCGCAGAACGCCCTGGAAGGTGGGCTCTACATCATCACATTTTATTTTGCTCCGTAAGCTTTACATGCATCTTAGTTTTATCGCATTACATTCTGTTATTCACCCTCGAGCTGTCACGGAATTCGTCTATCGGTACAACAGTTCCAGCGACAGAGCCCATGTTTTGCTCTCTTTCAAGCTCGCGTCCACAAACCGAGAAGACGAAGTTCTCGACGTATTGTCTACACTTGAAAAACAGGATATGCAAGGGTTCGACATTGGCGATGACGAGATGGCTAAGAGTCACATAAGATATATGATTGGAGGTTGCGAGAAGATCCCTCACGAAAGATTATTCAGATTTGGTGCGTGAAGTTCTATAACCCCGTAAGAGTCAAAAAAGCCTAACTCTTTCCCTAATGAAGCATTTCCTGAGCGCCCAGGAGCGTTGCGCAAGTTTTTAGAAGGCCTGCAGCAAAAATGGAACATCTCCTTGTTCCATTACCGGAACCACGGAGGAGGTGCGAATATCAATTCTATCAATGTCATATCACGGTGCTTACGTGAAAAAAGACCTTGGCAAAGTGCTTGCGGGAATTCAAGTCCCAGAAGAGGACGCAGAGTCGTTCGACAAGTTCTTGAAAAATCTAGGTTGCGGGTACGTTGAAGAGACCCGAAATCCGATATATCATCGGTTTTTACGAGGATAAAAGGAAATTTGGATGATGGATACAAATTTTTCGAAGTAGATTCTGGACAGGGCAATGTAATTTTAGACGCCCCCGAGTGTTTTTGTTTTCGTCTTAAATTATCGAATCAAGGTACAACGCTGAGTAGAATAATCGGTTGGGCAGCGCAACTCCGCCGGTAATGTCCTGATGAAAATCGGGTCCAACTGACTGTAAAGAGAGAAAGAGGAGACAGCCTACCCATAAGATGTCAGTGGTGTTGATGTGACTTGTTGGCGCTTATGAACATGTTGTCTACAGCGACATAAGTTGTGAAAGCGACCACAGCAATTCCAAAACCAGGAAATATGCTACGGAACATCACACGGTTGGAGAACACAGGATGCTTTCGCCAAGCTGCGCTTTTCGCCCAAGGGTCTCTAAACAAAGGCAGATGAGGCATAATGAGAAACCTAAAAGACAATTAACAGTCAGTTAGATGTGATAACTGAAAGCGGGAAGATATGCCCTCGCCTTTGTGAATGAATTGGGTATGAGAAAAGAAGCCTCGAGTTGGTGAAAGAATAAGGAGGTGTCGTGATCTGGATAGTTAAGGGCAGGTTCAGCTGACTTGTCATAATTGATCCAGTCCCCTGCCAGATCGCCGTCAGGTATATAACAACCTCTATTTCCCCCCGCTGACTCTTTTGGATTCAAATATCTTTTTCCACCACCTCTACACGCGTGTCTGACTCCCGCCTGTCCATTAGTTTAATAGAGCAATGTCTGCGGATGTCTCAATGAACTCTGACAATGAACACGACGAAGGGCGGTCTCAGGGTGTTGTCTCGAATGGGAATGGTGTTCCCAAGGACCAAGACTGCCAAATGAGCGATGACGACGATCTGCCTTTGGTATGTGGAACGTTATTCTAATTGCCTTATACCTCTCTTTTCACGTGTATCCACCACCTATCTAGTCTCAATCGACTCGTAAAGCTGCCACGTCGACTCCGCCTCGGAATTTGAAGCGGAAGAAACCTGTCTACGCTGAGACATCGAGCAGTGACGATGACACCCCTCTTGCCTCTTCTCCAGCAAAGCCTTCCAAGGTTAATGGAAGTGCTAAGGTTAAACTTATCGAGTCAGGTTCTGAAGATACCTCTGACTCGGAAGATGCGCCCAAGGGTAAGGGCAAGAAAGTGGCTAATGGCCGCACAAGGAAGCCTCCAAGGAAGAAAGCAAAGGAGGAAAGTGAATCGAGTGACGATGACAAGCCATTTGCGACGCCCCAGAAACCCAAGGGAGTTGCTGGACGCAAGCGCAGGGTGAAAGTCGAAGAGGATTCAGATGCGGAAGAAAAGGAAGTCACATCACAGAAGAAGAAACCTGCTGACAAGCCTCGACGAAAGAAGGTGAAAGAAGAGGAAGCATCCGCTGCAGAGACATCGAAGCCGAAGAAGGGCAGTAGAGGGACGAAAGAGAGTGTCAAAGACGAGGAAAACGACGGTAAATCTTCTCCTGTGAAGGGCAAGGGGAGAAAGAAGGGAAAGAAAGAGGAAGAGGAAGCAGAAGTCTACAAGTGGTGGGAGCAGGGTGCCAATGGCGACGGCAGTCTCAAGTGGACGACCTTAGAACACAACGGTGTCTTCTTCCCTCCTCCTTATGAGCCCCTTCCTAACCATGTTAAGATGGAGTATAATGGCATGTTTTCATTCTGTACAATCTTCCTCTCCGTTGCTGAGTTGCTTGGACAGGCAAATCCGTCGATCTTCCACCTGAGTCAGAGGAAGTTGCTGGGTTTTATGCGGCACTTTTGGAGACGGACCATGCGAAAGACGCGACATTCAACAAGAACTTCTTCGATGACTGGAAAACTCTGATGAAAAAGCATCCTCCTGTTCGTAGCCGACCTTTTCCTTTTTATTTGCTGCTAAAGCCTCATTTTTTCAGCTCGACGGAATAAAAATCACAAAATTTGAACTATGTGATTTCCGTCCCATGTATGAATATTTTGAGGCCGAGAAGGCGAAAAAGAAAGCTATGACCACAGAGGAAAAGAAGGCTGCTAAAAAGGTCAAGGACGAGATGGAGGCTAAATACACGACTTGTCTCCTCGACGGACGTAAAGAGAAAGTAGGCAACTTCAGAGTTGAACCTCCCGGTTTGTTTAGAGGTCGAGGTGACCATCCTAAGAAGGGAGCTCTCAAAGTAAGTACTCGATGTGTGAGCGCCGACTGGGTTTTTGACCAGTTATCTTCCTAAGTTCCGCGTGCGACCTGAAGATATCACCATCAACATCGGCAAAGACGCAGAAATCCCCATTCCCAACATGCCTGGAAATTGGAAGGCAATCCAATACGACAATACTGTGACATGGTTGGCGACATGGACTGAGAACGTGAACAGTAACCATAAATACGTTTTCCTTGCGGCTGGTAGCGTGTGGAAAGGTCAAAGTGACATGCAAAAGTTTGAGAAGGCTAGAGAGTTGAAGGTGGCGAATTTTCTCTGTTTTGTCAAACACTTGGTAGATTCTCATTCATTCATTAGAACCACGTCGACCGTATCCGGCAGAACTACCAGGCCGACCTCAAGTCAAAGGTGATGGCCGATAGGCAGCGTGCTACTGCCATGTATTTCATTGACAAACTCGCTCTTCGAGCGGGTAACGAAAAAGGTGAAGACGAAGCGGATACAGTTGGCTGCTGTTCGTTGCGGTGTGAACACGTTACTCTTGAAGCACCTGATTTTGTCATCTTCGATTTCCTTGGTAAAGATTCGATCAGGTATTACAATCGAGTGCAAGTCGAACCACAAGTTTTCAAGAATATTAGGATCTTCAAGGAGAGAAAGAATGATGACGACAATTTGTTCGACAGAGTCACTGTATGAAACATCTATTCCATTCATACCATAACTCTGATGGTTGTGTCTAGACGACTTCATTGAACAAACATCTCAATAACGAGATGAAGGGCTTAACTGCAAAGGTCTTCCGTACATATAATGCCTCCATCACCTTCCAGCAGTTACTTGACGAAGAGGACCTCAAGAACGCTTCACTTCAAGAAAAACTCAACGCCTACAACAATGCCAACCGCAAGGTCGCTATCTTGTGTAACCATCAACGTAGTGTGCCGAAGACCCATGAACAGTCAATGGAGAAGATGCGTTATAAGGTATTTATATGTTGTGTCATGTAACCTGATCCAATACTTATCTTTCACTAGCACCGCGCCTTCAAATATGATCGCATGAAGTTGCGCCATGTTCTTTTCAACACAGATCCGAAATACAAGAAAAATGCAAAGTACAAGGACGACGAAAGCGACATTGATGACGATTGGATCGCTGAGCACGAGGAAAGTGTCAAGACGAAAGAAATCGAAAAGATAGAGAAAAAGTTTACGAAGGAGAATGAGAAGCTGGAGGAAGAGGGCAAGAAGCCACAAAAGGAGGAAGTCTTGGAAGAACGCATAGCTGCTATAGAGGACGAATTTAAACAACTCGCCAAGGAACGCGGCACGGGTAAAGCGACCTTGAAGAGAGAGCGGCCAGTCGAGAAGATAGAGGAATCTATAGACAAGCTGAATCAGAAAATCAAGACCTTCAAGCTGCAAATGGTCGATCGTGATGCCGGCAAGGAGGTTGCCCTTGGGACGAGGTAAGTGTATTCCCATCCTGACGAAGACATCAATGTGTTTAATTCCCATTCTTTGTTAGTAAAATAAATTACCTTGATCCACGGTACGTTTTTGACTGCTTGTTTGCGGTTTTGGAGTTTTACCCCTTCGTAGGATAACGGCGGCCTGGTGCCAAATTCATGACGTTCCTATAGAAAAAATGTTTTCCAAGACTCTTATTACTAAATGTAAGGAGTACTTTTGTGTTGACTTGTGTGTCTCTGACGCTCGTCGACAGTCCCTTGGGCAATGGAAGCCGACCCGGACTGGAAGTTCTAGTAGTTTTTTGCATGGAGTTAATAATCTAATTACATTACGTAAGGACTTTGTCAATATCAGGTGGTTGGTCTCAAACGGTCACACGTCCCTCCCGAAAAGGGATTTCTGCATGTCAGTTTGGCAACTCTCAGTACTTGGGTTCTGTATACGATGAGTAACTCCCTACGCTCTAATATTGCTTCGAAGACGACATTTGATGCCCTCGACGTCGACTCTGGTGAAGATACGGATGAAGAACAGGTTTCAGAGCAGGACAGCCACAGCGCGCAGGACAGGTTCGTCATAGACCATATTGCTCTATGACAAATGTGCCAGGTTAATGATGAGATGGTTTATTTAGTCCAACAGGGCCAACGAGGCTGACGAAATCAGCTATAAGAAAAGCCCACAAACTAGCCCGCATCGAACGCAAGAAACGTCAGAAGCTGGAGGCACGGGAGAAGGCAAAACATTCACTTTCGCCAGACACGTCTATTTCACCTGAGCCTGAATTGTCGGCCGATGAGCCGATACGACAAAAGCAGGATCTTTCAGAATCTTCACAAATTCCGCAGCCCGTACCACCTACGTTTACCCCCGTGGACGTACCCGCAGTTGCTGTGTCGAGCGACAGCGTTTCTGTTTTTGCTCCCATGGTTCTGAATGGCACTCCTCACCCACCTCTTCCAGATCCACCAGCCAGGGAAGACTCCATTATCAAGACGAATGTGTCCCCAGCACCAGAAGTCAAGCAACAGCCACAAACGGGGTCTAACGAAATCCAAAAGTCCACAGAGGCAGAAAAAGATAAGGCTAAAAAGCGACAAAATGTACTAAACCGTATTTTCTGGAGTCTCGTTATGATCGGAGTCTTTGTTGGTAGGGTTATTTTCGAGGAATTGTGTATTAATTCTGATCATTCTTGTAGCACTTTTGCTTCTTGGACATACCTACATGATTCTGCTCGTCATCCTGTGCCAAACACTAGTGTACAGGGAGGTGACCGCCCTCTTTTCTTTGAAGAATAAGGATATGGAATCACGCGATATCAAAAGCCGGAAAGCAAAAGATCCGTGGAGCAAAACTTTAAATTGGTATTTCTTTGCGGTGACAAATTACTTCCTCTATGGCGAGAGTATCATCTACTATTTCAAGGTACGAACAACTTTTTGTCAAGATAAGTTTAATCTGATATTTTATAGCATGTCGTTTTCGCTGATGCGAACCTTCTCCCTTTCGCCACGAATCATCGCATAATCAGCTTCACTCTGTACACTATTGGCTTTATGGGATTCGTTATGTCCTTAAAGAAAGGTTATTTGAAACAACAATTCGGTCTCTTCTGCTGGGTGCACATGACTCTGCTAATGATTGTAGTATCAAGGTAGGTCCTGTCTTGTGTCCTTCAAACAATCATATGCTCAACAAAATTGAAGTCATTTTATCGTGAATAATATCCTTGAAGGTCTCATCTGGTTCTGGGTGCCAGCCTCGCTCGTTATTTGCAACGACTGCTTTGCTTATATCTGGGGTGTGACCGTCGGCCGTACGCCTCTTATCAAGCTTTCGCCCAAGAAGACGGTTGAAGGCTTTGTCGGTGCCTTTATCAGTACTGTAATCTTTGCAGTCCTTTGGGGAACATACTTCATGCGTTTCAATTACATGATCTGCCCCGTTCACGACCTTGGCGTTAATGCTTGGAGCGGAATGACGTGTAATCCAAATCCCATCTTTGTGTGGAAGCAAGTCGATCTATGGGGGCCTGTGTCCATGTGTCTGAGCACATCGGTATGCTAGATTTCTGGATGGACTTATCTAAAGGTTTCTCTTGACTGCTTTCCTATAGGTGGGACATCCCGTGCAAACGATATCCTATGCACCTTATCAAGTCCATCTTCTCATGCTTGCCTTCTTTGCATCATTGGTTGCTCCTTTCGGAGGCTTCTTTGCGTCTGGATTCAAACGAGCATTTGACATCAAAGACTTTGGTGACAGCATTCCTGGTCATGGTGGAATGACGGATAGAATGGATTGCCAGTACGCCAAACCTTGTTTCTATTTTTTTCCTTGTTTTTGACTTGTGTCTGTCTGATCAGATTCCTGATGGGCGTCTTCACGTATGTCTACTACAGTAGTTTGATTCGCATCCATCACGTTACCGTCGGTGGAATTCTGCAAACGATTGTTAGTGGGCTTTCGGTCGATGAGCAATTGCAGATCATTCGTGATCTGAGAAAATATCTGGAGCAGCAAGGCATTTCAGTCGCTTAGCATGATTCAAGTTATGAAACTCTACATGCGATCATTCTACATACACACTACATAATAACATGAACGCCTTTTCATCCTTTAGTAATAAGTAAGATGCGCTTTCTTGTCGAAGTATTGCTTCTCAAATGGTACAAGAGTTCAGACAAGCTCTTGATGCTTTCAAATAAAACCATTGGGATTGGCCAACACGTCTTCCCGTTGTTGAGCCACAAACCCGTAAGAAGTCAATGCTATCTATCAGTCAGCCTTTCATCTTTGTATACCTACACATAGTGCGTCTGACACAACCCGAAGGAAATGTGGAATTGTTATAAATATTAGGAAAAACAGCATTATTAAACTGTCACGTTGAAAACTTTGCGCATCAATCAGGCGGTATAACGGGTAGGATTTCAAGAAAATCATGCGCATAACGTGGAATAGCAAATAAGGCATACACATTTTATGACCTTGGTTTTTCCTAAATAACGAGAAAAGACCAGATAAGTGTGAGCAAGCAGAGGGAGCTGCGTATACTGGACCTTCTTCTCCTTCCACAATGCAAGCAGGCCAACACCAGAGACCTTCACCACCTTGAAACGTACTCCAGGAATATCACCCTTAGCTTTGCCCCGACGACCGAAGCCCGAGATAAGTACTTCATCGTTCTCATCAACGAAGTTTAAGCAGCCGTCATTCTACCGATAATCAAAGACTTTAAATTTCGAAAGGCGAGAACAAAAAAAGAACGCACTGGCACGAATGCAGTGACCTTCTTTCCGTTCTTAATCAGTTGAACACGAACGCACTTGCGAATGGCAGAATTGGGCTGCTTCGCCTCTACTCCGACTTTTTCCAGTACAATGCCCTTCGCATGAGATGAACCACCGGTTGGGGATGTTTTGTAGACGTTTCCGAGGGCACGTTTTTTGTATGCTTTATCGGCCTGTTAAAGGATGCATATTAAATTCGTCCGATGGCAATGAAGTAGTGGCTCGACTGTACCCATCGATTGTCCCGGCGGTCAGTACGAAGTTTGCGAGCGGCTTGCAATCCACGAGGCTTATTCGCTGGGAAATAGTGTATAATTAGCGGTAAAAAAACGACTAAGGGGCGAGGGGGACGTACAGCCCATTTTACAGCGTTAGTCTTCGATGGGGAGTTGTGAGCGATAGCGAGGCTTGAGGAAACTGCCGGTAAACCTTATTTTAGAAACTAGATACTGTATATCAAAACTCCGACGGCACATGATCGCGTGTCTGAATTTTGGAGGTACTAGTAGAAACAGTATTATGTCTTGTAAAAAGAAAAACTATTATTTTGGAAAGTTCTGTGTACGTGCATTTTTCTAGTAGTTCTCTGAAAAATGGCGTTGAACAAGTGTTACCCCTATCTTTGCGCCCAAGTTTTGGACGGTCCGGTCTACCGTCGCCCTTCAATGTGGTCTCGTCAACTTGTCTCCGCAAGCTTGCGTCTCGGTAGACGGCAGTTTCATTCTCTGCTCAACGATCTTACACAGAGAGGATTTATTCATGATATTACAAGGTCAGCTTGCGCATGACTGTGACTATTGAAACAGAAGTCAGGCATTGTCATACAGACGTGACGCACTAGAAAATGCCCTACGTACAAGACCACAGACAGTCTACGCGGGCGTCGACCCAACCGCAAAGGCCTTGCACATTGGCCACCTTGTCCCTCTCATGTGTCTTCTTCACTTCCAAGTCCGAGGTCACCGGATTATCCCGCTTGTGAGCGTCTTCACAATCTCACCTTCAAACGCGCTAGAAGATTCATTTCTAACCAGATTGGTGGAGCAACGGGTCGCGTCGGAGACCCGTCTGATAGGCTGACAGAACGCCATCCGGCCGATATCAGGCAGGTCGAAGAAAATGTCGTTAGCCTAACGTCCAGTATGCAAAAATTCTTCCAACGCGCACTGTATTTTGTACAGTCCAGAACAAATTTTCACGATGGTGTTTATTCAAATCCTGCTGTGTTGAGCAACCTTGACTGGCATGGGTCCTTTATGTTACTCGACTTTTTGCAGAAGGTTGGCATTCACGGACGTGTCAATGCGATGATAAACCGCGACAGGTAACCAAATTTTCAATCATTTCGCGTTTGTCATGATCATCTACCTGGAATCAGCGTCCGCACGCGTTTAGACTCCCACCAAGGTCTATCTTTCACTGAATTCACATACCAACTCTTGCAGGCTTACGACTTTTTTCACTTAAACAAACACCATGGTTGTACAATCCAGGTGGGCGGGTCAGACCAATGGGGCAACATCGTCGCGGGTCTCGAGTTGATAGGCAAGCTCAACAACCCTCTCTCATCTCCTACCTCAGCTCCAAGTGACGCATTTGGAATTACTACTCCCCTTTTGACGACTTCAACAGGAGAAAAATTTGGGAAGAGTGCAGGAAATGCTATCTGGCTTGATCCTGAGTTGACAAGCGTGTTTGATTTCTACCAGGTTAGTCCAGTCTATCCAGTCTAGTACTGTACTTTGAGCATCTTTCCAGTATTTTATCAAGATGACAGATGCAGACGTTGAAAAATATCTGAGGCTGTTTACGTTCCTTCCCATTGGAGAGATTGAATCCATCTTAAGTGACCATGCACGAAACCCGGAGCTACGTATTGCCCAACATTGTCTCGCTTCTGAAATCACTGAAATGGTTCATGAAAGTGAGCTCCATGACTGTTCGGAAAGCATGAACGCCCTTAGACCAGTATACTCTAGAGACCGGAGTTGTTCGTGCAGCCACCATGACCAATCTAGTTTTCGGCTCAGACTACTCAAAACTCAAGGCCAAGGACATCTTGTCTTCTTTCGAAAACGATGCTCGTCTTATCACATTGGCAATGCAAGAACTTTTTGAAACACCGATCATCAAGTTGACCGCTAGATACGGCCTTGTATCTTCCAATTGTCAGTCTTTACTAGTAGCCCTTCTGGTAGCAAATTCCTCGTTTTGCTTACGATTATTCGCTCAGCCGCCGCTCGGAATCTTGTATCATCGAGGGGCTTGTATCTGAATAATCAAGTTATTCAAGACGTGCAGTACAAACTCTCCGAGGCCGATCTTTTAGACAACCAAATCGTTGTTTTGCGTGCTGGGAAGGATAACCTTCTCGTTTTAGCAGGTTCTGGACAATAACACATTCTGCACACGTTACTTTGTCCGTAATATCTAATGGAAGCCAATAACTTATACAACTAACAATGTTAACTAATCAATCCGGATTGCAGTATACAATTTTTGAACGGCCCAATATGTAGCTAAGAAGCTGGTCGTTCCTGTGAAAGGCTCACATTTGAACTGTTCTCGTATCTGTAGTCGTTTTTGAAATTTTGCGAGCTAACTGATAAGCCATGTTGAGAACAACAAAGGATGGAACCCTGAATTCATTCTGAAGATTTAATGCCATCTTCGTGTATCAGATTTCGATTGATAGTCCAATTCTCTCCCCACTACTCTTCTCGGACAGGATAGTTGAATGCTAACCAAACAGCACTTCATACCCTCGCTCCAAATAGGCCGATCGGCCTTGCCGTTGGACGAGTCAAGGGTCATGACAGCGAAGAAGGGTTGTATGTACATTTCATATAAATAAGATTCATGATACACCATCTCATCCACGGCCTCTCCTCATTAACCCTCTCCCACTTCGGGGTTACCAATATCTATAGGCCATTTATATTTGTTTTTAATTGGTAATTAAAAATTAAAAATGTTGAATAAGCTGGAAA
>QDKV01005338.1_pt1 | contig 56933 bp, 66 predicted proteins | sample 1861101 | NCBI WGS metagenome assembly QDKV01 (sample SAMN04275158, study PRJNA302643) | Fungus metagenome, whole genome shotgun sequencing project. | isolation source: fruitbody | host: Mallocybe terrigena | place: Sweden | collected 2013
TCAAGCAGATCTCCAGACTGTAAGAAATTTTTGATGCACTATCTCTCCGTCATGGTTACTTACTTTCCACCATAGATTGCTACGCTGGGTCGTATTTTCGTCGTTCCGACCAATTCATTTTCCAGAAACCCTCAGCCATGCCCAGAATCACCTGCATAATGCCCATAGCATTTTTGACGACTTTCGAGATGACAGAGTGCCCTGTATTTTATTTCCTCGCACCAAGACATCTTTGTCAGTATACCAGATATCTGTACATAAATACAAGGACCTTACAATAAGGGCATGAGCTGAGAACCGCCTGATAAACAAAACCAGTCAGACGTCAAGCTTCAAGTCACACAGCTTTTTCGTACCAGTTCAGAAAAAGGTTTGGTGTATTACTTGGATTGGTAGTATTCAAAGTAAACGGTTACAGAAATTTGACCTTTGAGAAGTGGAACAGGGAGCTTGCCAGTGAGCATACAACAACGGGTGAGGACATCTTTTAAACTGTGAACTAATTACCCCTTAAGTATGAACAGCGATAAGGATGTGGTATAAGTTCGAAGGGTGGTGAGTTGACAATATGCATAGCCGAAACACCTTTAAGCTGAGAAAGCCCCATTTCCCAACTATATCCTGACTTTCGCGGATTAGTAGTTCAGGGCAGGTATCCTAATTATGAATACTCTACGACAGTAGTCAGTATAGTTGGTTTTCCTCTCCATAGAACAGTCAAGAACACGACATCGGGAGTACTAAGACGGAATTCTGCTGAATGCGACCGTGCAGAGACCGTCGGAATATAAGGCACTGGATCCGATGATGTGTATAATGGTGTAAAATGACCAGTGTGAGCGCTCAAGGATCAGGACAATGGCTTGACTGGCGTAATACTTGACGCACAGGATTTACTAGTAGATCCTTTGTTTTAAATTATGTGCAACGCTGTGCTGCCGCACTCCTACTGGTAACGCCAATGTGGCTCTGCTATAAACCTGTCTTTCACAGTTCAGTTTATTGCTCGCATTGCTTTTTGAATATATAATTCGAAGGAACAATAGATCATCTTCCAATTCTTTTCACAACCCATTATCCGTGCTGCGTCCGCTTGCAAATATGCCACCTTTACTTTCCAGAGATCCTTCCAGCCAAAATTCAGGAGATTCTGTTCTCAATACCATTTTCATCGGTAAGTCCAGAGCAAACAAATAATTGCATCTGTGGAATTGCCTAACAGAAATTCACCTCCTTGCCACTTAGTGATGATTTTCGTTCTCTCGATATTAATCATCGCTGTGATTGCATCACATTGTTTGCTGAGACGCAAACCAAGTCAGGCATCTCGGAACTTGAAGTTCAAACTGGATCCGATAGATGTTGAAGACGACGCATTCAAGAATGCAATTGCACAGACCACATCTGAAGTCGAATTTACTCCCGTGATTGTCGATGGAACCAGTGGGAGGCAATATTGTACGCATTGTGGAAAAGGGGCACTAGTCAGTTTTGTTCCACCCACCTTGCTGGACAAGGAGAACAGGAGCAGTATATCCTAAATGTAAACCTACACCATTTTGCTGAGCCATTTCGACTTTTGAGGGAGTCAGGCTTGTCACCAAAATCTGGCAAAACTAAGTGTACTTCGGTAAAATGGTATGAGTTTCTATTACTTAGAAGAAATGGGTTTGCGTCAAGAATAGTGCTGCTGGACAGGCTGGACAGAAAAAACGCATATGCCAAGCCTGACGCCTCCATGACGGACCGGTTACCGATCTAAGATTGTTCATTTCCCAAATTTGGACCATGGATCATCGATCATTCAATACCTTTACGCTTGGCAATCATTAATGCTTACGTAAGTAGCTTCTCAAGATCTCTCAAGATCGCACGCATCGCCCCCACAGCACAAAACTACTCATATTGGCGGCCTATGATGGTTTCCTACATAACACCACTACAAGACAATCACTTCCAACTTCCGGACAACACACTATGCGCACGTTTTCTCTTTACAAAGTATTTTTACTGGCCGTTCTGGGCTGTGAGCTTTGCCTTTCATCTAACTTTGGAAGTTTTTACTGATCATCATTGATCAATCTTGGTAGTCCTTACCCTGATCGCCTTCTTAGTCCTTTTGTTGAAAATCAAGAAGCTCTGCACTAATCGCACAGTTCAACATGACGAAAACTCATCAGCAGACATCCCATTGAACATAGTTCTGCCACCCCACGACAACACCAAACCTCCTTCACAGCCGACTAACGGCGAGGAAAATGACCTCGATCATATGAGGACGGGGAACGCGGAATGTAGCTCAGGAGTGAGACCCTTTACCTATACTACATTGTCTCTCTGTAACAGAACTTCATCGAAACACCCAAGCCTCGTACATCGAGTTCCTCCCAAAATGACGCTCCTGATCACCCGCATCCAACTCAAGAAGGTCTCGCGACTGTAAGACATGTCTGTGCACCCTCTCCGTCATTTTGACCCTCAGCTAGGCTGGTCCATCTCGACAACGTCTTGTTATCTTGGGAGATAAGGTTAGCTACTTCGCATGAAAAAAAAACTGGTTTACTTACTTGCTACCACAGATCGCTACGATGGGTCGTCTGGTTTTCGTTGTTCCAACCAGTTTATCATTGGGAGGCCCACAGCCAGACCCGGAGTCAGTATGTCCCTAGCACTCCCGATTTCGAGAAGACGGTGTGCCTTGTACTTACACTCTGAACTTAATGAAACGACTCTTGTATAAGTATGGCAACGTCCCTTATCTATATGTACAGAAATACAAGAATCTTACAATAAGGGTTCCGTCGCAATTCCGACTATCTGGTATTAAACCAGTTAGACAGAAATACAAGAATCTTACAATAGGGGTTCCGTCGCAATTCCGACTTTCTGATATTAAACCAGTTAGACATCAAGAAGTTGCACAGCTTGCTAGTACAGTTCCGAAAAACGTGTTGGTGTATCACTTGTAGTATGAGTCGAGATGAAGACACCTTTTATGCTGTGAATCACACCAAAAAATTTCAATATGAACAGCAATTGGCAGGTTGTGAGGTAAGTCCGAAGGGTGGTAAGCGAAGTTGCATAGCCGAAACGTATTTAAGCATTATTTAGATGTACTTTGCTTTGGAGAACCCATTTCGAGTGCTTTGCATATTAGTTTCAGAGCAGAGTTTGGTGCATCCTTCTATGCCAGTAGCTCTGGAGCCATTGTCTCCAATTTTTGTTGTACCCGATGGAGACTGACCCATATAAGTCACTAGGTCCGACTTGGCATGATGGTGTGCAAGTGGTGTGAAGCGCCCTAAATCATTTTGACGTACATTATATGCTCCTGCACAAAAGTGACTCCGCTATGCATTTCGGTTATTTAAACTGAGGCACGTAGTTACTTTCTGCTCCTCTCACAACCAACTGTCTGTCCTCTGCTTACAAAAATGCCATACATAACTTCCAGAGATCCTTCCAGCCAAAATTCACGAGATTCTGTCCTCAACATTATTTTCATCGGTAGGTTCAGAGAGAAAACAAATAATCGCATTTCGTGGAGCCATCTTACAGAAATTTACCCTTTTAGTCATGGTTTTCGTTCTTTTGATTTTGATCATTGCTGTGATTGCATTACATTGTTTGCTGAGACGCAAACAAGGTCAGGCATCTCAGAACTTGACATTAAAATTGGGGCCGGTGGGCGCTGAAGGAAGTGCATCCAAGAATGCGATCGGACAAACTGCGTATGAAGTTGAATTTACTCCCGTGATTTTTGATGGAACCAGTGGGAGGCAATATTGTACGCACTGTGGAAAAGGAACACTAGTCAACTTTATTCCACCCACCTTGCTGGACAAGGAGAACAGGAGCAGTATGTCCTAAATTCACTTTTTATGATCTGAACTGTCTTAGTCGTATGAGTAGGGACCGTGGCCAATGAGGAGGCACAATCGAACAATAAATTATAAATGTCATTTCCGCCCGTAATTTTGCCATATCATGATAGTTCGCAAATTCCAACCTATGATTTATAATACACGGACACGATTAACGTGATTGTAATTTGTCTATCTACCTGTGGAAGTAATGGAAAGTTCCTTGTTCCCATAGCGTTGGATATTCTCTACTCCGAGAATCCTTTGCGTTTCTGCCTTCAAATCCTCTGCATTTAGACGATATCTTGGTGGGGTGAGGCCCTTTCCAAACGAGTTCGTGATGTGATTTGAACAGAGGAGCGTGACGACCACATTGACAATATGAAGGCCGGCTAGCAGAAAGGCCACCTTCCAGACGATCGTTAGGTTTCTGTACTCGAAGTCGTAAAGAGCATTTCTGCATCCGGCCACAGGAGCGCGCACATAGCACCTTTTAGTCGGGGCCGCTTCGTACACGGTGTTGTAGAAACCGCAGCATCCGAAAGAATCTTGTACGATTCGCTTCCCTTGCAAGGTATAAAGATGGCTCCACGCGAAATTCAACTTTCGCTCGAAGTTAAATGTCAAGCGCTTGTACGCCGTGTACCCAACGGAAAGGATAACCATTAAATTCAGCCATAGAAGAAATGTGTAGATTGCAAGCAACGGCCGTAAGTTCATGAAGACGCCAGCCATGCCCATTATCGACGTCGAGACCAGGAAAGTGGCAGATACTGTGATAACAATAAGAATGTCACTATCTGCTACGATCATGACGTCTGAATGGACCCATGCTAAAGGTCAAGAAAACTGCTCAGAACCTGAAAGCAACAAGGTGTGCTAAGAAGATGCCTACTGTTAAACCAGGTCATCGAGGCGCACAGCAGAAGTGCGGTTCCGTATGTGAAGACGGATAGAACGGAGACAAGAAGCCAGATTTTAGACGGTGTCCATTTCTCAAAGTGATTCAAAGTTGGTCCTCGACCTTGCTCATGTCCCACAGGCGCGGCGTTTAATAAACTGCCCGCTTCCTTAGAACCGGCCTGTGCCTCGAAATACTTCAGCGTAGACGGTCGGGGCCACTTGGTCGTGAACTTGATCGTTGTAGTAATCGAGGGGAACGCGTCCTGGACAGAATCGAATGTGGCTGACGCCGTGGTATCACTGCCCACAGGAGATCGCTTCAAGCCATCAGACTCGTTGTAGGCCCTCCAGCCGTCATGGAGGTGCTGAGGCGAGGGTGGGCAAACACATGGAAGAGCATTACAACGGCAGGGATCCGAATCCGCGTTTTGCATATCGGCCAGAGAGTTGCGAGAATAATCGTGATAGGCAACTCCTGCAGGTCAGTCAGTCATTACGCTAGGACATATAGTCGATGGCTTCTTGCCTTCGTCAGATTGAGATGCAACAGGGCCATCTTCAACTGGAAGAGAATAACTAGTATCGCTGCAGTCACTTGACAGCAGCTTTTCGTCTATAGGATGTGTGGGTACCGGGAAAGCTGTTATGTCGTCGGTGATAGGGCTATGCTGCTCCCTCCAAACCAATGCCGAACCCGATCGTCTCCTGACAGTAGAGACCCCTCCAGATGGTGCGTTCTGGAACATATCGTATGGTATCTGTTGCAAAGGAGACAATTCATATAGGCAGACTCCGGGTACATATAGGCGGGGATGGTGATCGAGACCATAGGTGGATGACTCGCCGGTACAACGGCAAAATAATTTAGAAGAGATTGCGTACATGGCCAGTTTTATCAACAACACACGAAGCACAAGTACTGAGAATTTTTGAGAACAGTTGAAAGACACATTGCATAAATTAGATTAAAATAGACATAAAGTTCTCGTTGCTTTGAAAGAGCGCGTTCCTAGGTGTTGTAGACGGTAGTAAACAAAGGGTCAATGAGTGTTGAAGTCCGTGATATGTGTTACTGATAGTAGCAGTCCAATGAGATAAGTATCCGAGAGGTGGAGGACTCAAGCGGAATTCAAGGATAGCTCAATTGGGCAGTCGGCGTCGGACACCTCAGCAGACGTATGATGAACTGACGGGAGTCCAGCGATATCCATATCCAAAACAAGACGTATCTTCAGAGCTAGAAATGCCACCAAGCTGTTAGCTGAATCACCAAATACGCAGTAAAATAATCGTACGCGTCCTCTTCCTGTCCGGATAAATCGCTTTATTCTTGCAAGCGTTATAGAAGTTCGACCCTGGAAACGTTCAACATAAGGGTATTTATTATACAGTGAAGCCAGCTTACATGTCAAATCGCTTGAATTCGAAGTGAAATAGGTAAAATTCAGAGGGATGAGAATTTTTGGGAATGACTTCGCAGGAACTGAGAAACTAGCTGTATCCCCAGTTCCAACGAGATTATAAGTATCTAAATCATAGACACTTGCGTGAACATGTTTAAACTTGAGAGGCAAAAAGCTGTCTTGCGTATTGAGTTGCAGTGAGGCATAAGCAGGAAATGAGAAATTCGTAGGAGCACGAGAAAAGACAGTTGGGACCGCTTTTGCCCAAGCGCCAGTTGCGTTGGCAATGGGCGTTCCACGGTTAAACTCAACCCCAGGAACTCGGGGAATGGTGAAGGCAAGAATGATGCCTACGCTACACGGAAAATCAGACTTGATGCTAAGTGAGAGGAGACTGATAAAATACATACACGCAACATAAGCCAAAAAGGAAGAAAACCAGGACCTTGCGTGTGAAATAACGGCCACAAAGGCCTCGCTCACCGCGATTCCAAGATTTCCAGTAGTCATTCCGAGCTTCCTGTTTTCTCTCCTTCCTCCCCGTCTTTGTCATTTGATACATCTCCTCTTTTCCCCACTCAGCACCCAAAGCAGGCACGGTTACCATTTCGGCTTTGTCATCGGAAACAGTGGGTTCTTGTGCGAGCTTTGGCGTTGGAGGCAATTTGCTATAACTGTGCGAGGTCAGAACACAGAGGTCACTAATAGTCGAATTAAGATTACCCCGCTTGTGTTTGAGATCGACCATTATCGATCGCAATGCTGTATCGTGGACCAGTGTTGTTGAAATCCGCAAATACATCCCAGGCTTCCCCTTCACCATTTTTTTGCTCTTCATCTGGACCGCCTCTCACAGGCTCCTCTCTTCCAGCCAAATGAAAAGATCCTTTGTTGTAGCCCGCAGATGGACGAGAGGCATTAATGTGGTCCATCGAACTTGCCTCCCCTGGAAAGAACGATGAAGAGTCATCACGCCCTCTACCACGATTTAGAGGTTCCGTTGAACTTTTCCCTCCATAAAACGAAGACACAGCTGATTTGCGGTCGTAGTCCATGGGCGGTCAACAAAGTTTTTGAGAAGGCCTGGTTTTGCTGACCACGTGTTTGCTCAGCGGCATTCTAATCCCGTACAAAGCAACTTTGTTAAATACGCAGAATGCTTATTGAAAAAGAAAGGAAAATGTAGTATTGTTATTCCAGCTTAAATAATAAAAATGGATTCTATGATGGAGGACAACAAATCACGCTGAATAAATTTGGAATTACACAATGGTTTGGGAAGGCCCAGCCAGAGAGTGCTGCCGAACCCACAGCACAGTCTCCTTCCTTGCGTTGATCAAAGGGTCCAACTCTGCAAATTTCCATGACTTATCGATGTCATCATCATCCGACGACGATACAGGGTACATTGATAGGGCGGCAAGCGACAGATAGGTGTGGTATGGGTCTACCGCTCAAGGACTCAGTATTCGGTCACCACTGAGGAGTTGCGCGCACCTGGATTCTCTCCCGGAGCTTTGCATATACCACCATACTTGAATTGGCACCTGTTAAGAAAACCTACAAGACTCTCGGAATTTACAAGCTCATAGGCGCCGAGTATCTGCGAGCGCTTTGTGAGAGATTACGGTCAAACACACTGACGATCTCACCTTCAGTGCCGCACCACACCAGAAACAATAACAGGCGTCTGCATCTTTCCCAGTCCGGCCACAGAAACCGCCAGAATTATCCTGGTTATGAAGTAGCCATTCAATCGTAATCCGACGTTCATCGGATGACAAGTATTCCTCCCCTGTCACGGACGACGCCAAGGCAAGAGAAGCGACGGCGATGTACGTTGTTCCTCCTGTTTTGATCAGCGGATAAACAGAAGAGTGAGGATTATCCTACCTTGTGCTTCACAGAAAGTGGACTGCCCATACCCTCCTTCGTAACTCTGGATCTTTTGTGAACGAAATCCCCTGATAAGATAAAAAAGGTAAATTACCCTGCATGTCGCGATGAAAGCTGTACCACGAGCAATGTCAACCCCCGACCAATCGTTCAGCACGCTGCTAATAGCAAATGCACAATACAGCGTTCGCAAATCAGTTTCGTTGCTCCCTGGTACAGTTGAAAAGCTAAATAAGGGTAAGTATCGGATGTGGAGGTAATAAGAGTTGGAATTATTACCTCCCATCGGGCCTCTGGCAGGAATGAAGAAACGCCACGATTCCTGGCCGATCAAGTTTCGAAAAGTCATCACGTAGTACAGCAAGTGAGAGGATTGCAGTATAAGTCATAATGATATGTGGTGTATCGAATTCACCATACTCCGTTGTCTGGGAATTCAAGTTCAGCTATGTCTGAATTAAAAAGAGTCACACTGACTGTCTGGGGTGTTGTATTGGAATTCCTGCCTGTCATGAAGGGACTTGGTCTGAAGCCAGATCCGTGTTTACCCTCTAACAATCTAGTTGGTGGACACAGGAAGCAGTACAGAGAATGCAGGCACATACTCGCTTGTTGAGCCCAAATCCGATCTCTCCATATTTCGCGATCTTTGAGAGATACCTCTTCCTCAAGTACTCCAAGGAGATCCAGTGTTCCTATACAGTAAAACGCAAGTACCACTCTGCAAAAGAAAGAAAAATTAGTACAGAAGAGGCAAAGTAGGAACACGAAAATGACTTTCCTTGAGGCGTCGATGTCTGTTTGAGAGCTTGGTAATCCTGACGAAAGGTTCACCCGACAACACTTACATGGTATTTCATAGCTCACCAGAAAGACATCGTTTGCAATGAGCTGCATGACCTTTTCGAAAAAACTGCGAAAGTCCCTTGACCATTATTGACTGAGAGTACTACGATAAAACCAGCAGGCGTCTACGTTATTATTGCCAATCATGAACACCGCCAAGAACTGGGACAAATTAGGCATTGCAGAGGCGACCTCCTATCTGTGATGGTTACGATCATGAATACCACACATTTGTTTTCTGCGTACTTATACGCTATAGCATATTATCATGTGTCGGGGAGCAAACTAAACCACAGGAGAACAATGAACGAAAGGGGAATTAATCGGTGACAAAGCTGCGTTGAGTACAGTTGTACAAAGTTAACAATGAGCGTCTGAATGCGCCGAAAGGAGAACAACTTCGAATAGTAAAAAATGACAGAAGAGCCTGTGGTTTGTCTCATAAGCCAGCCATGCCCATCTGGAAAGAACCCCTTGCAGGCAGAGAAGGTGGGCCGGCCAACTGACCATGTTGCTGAGGGGCCGTTTGAGTTTGAGTGTTGGATGCAACTACGAGACCAAGTCCAGGAAGGAAGGCCGGTACCGATTTCTCTTCCAGGTCGGTGTATAGTACAGTCAGCTCCTTCTGATCTTTGGACCAGTTCTCGGGATCCCAGAAAGTGTACCTCCCTTGTTCTCCGCCTTGCACTTTCTGTGATGGTGATGTCCCAGTTTCTTTTGTGATCCACAACCGTAGTTCCTTATGAAAGCGCCAATTCCGGTTCCAACTGGAAGTCAGAAAGGAGCCAATCAATTCACAACAGAACACTGGGTTGAACAATTCACGTACAGTTCTTGGGCTGCCACTTCTTGCAGGGCATCCCTTGGACTGGAATAAAACATGAAGAACAGCGTTTCATCGCTAAACGTCACTGCTTTGGCGGGTCCCGGAGGTGGTGCATGCACGTTTTGGTAACATTGAGGGAGGTGAAAATCTGGCTCCACCGTCCGAGCAGCTGACTGATCTGCCCATGGTGTGATAAATGTCGAATAGAGATTTCTACCGTGCGTGTTACACTCCTTCTCAATGTGCAAAGCAAACCAACTCACCCCGCGTATGCCATATCTAGTCCCATGGTACCTAAATCCGTCCCTATACTCGTCAAGCCATGATCCACGTCTGAGCTTGCATTCCTCATGTAAGCAATTAATGACAATAGACCCCATCGATCTGCGGCACTGATTAACACTTGTTGAGCTGGTGTTTGCGGATGTTGCGGTTGCGTCGTCAAATTTGCATTGTTACTTGGGGCCGCCAAAACATTTGAACCACCACTCGGATTGGGTATACTGTGGTTAGCAGGAAGATCGTTTGCGTTAAGGCCGTTCGAAGAGAACGGTGGTCCAGTTGTCGTATGAGCCACCGCAGAGTTTGTGATAGCTGCTGACCCGTGTGTTGATTGGCTCTGAGAGAAAGTGCCTGGAAACGACAGAACATGCAATTTATCAATCTATTGACGCAATTTGATGATCAGCATTTACCGTTAGCCTACAGCAAGCCGTCAAGGGTTCAGCTTGAACTAAGTGATGTCATAGAAGTAGTCACTCACACCTGCGGTACCTCCAGGTTGATGGGGTTGATTCGTTGGAACGGAATTCCAGGCGGCATTATTTAATGCACTCAACTTCAAAGAATAGTTATTCTGTGAATTGAGATTATAAGGATTGTGTGTATGTCGCATCAAACGAACACCAATGGTACCGCCAAACGACTCAAATCTGGATAAAAGTCAAAACGTACCCTCTGTTGTTGCTTCTCTGCATCTGCCTGCCCCTGAAAACCTGGATGAATGTTACGGTGTGTTGGCCCTAAGCTTAGTATGCCTGGTGTACCCTGCTGTAAGCTCGTATGAGGACCAAGTGAATTCTGCCGAAGTTGTTGCTGTTCCGAAGATTGGAAACCATTCAAACCAGGTGGATGTGACAATGTTGCGTCTTGTGTTCCACTTGTGGTTGCAGACGACCCGTCTCTGTTTTGCTGCTGTAGCGTTGTTTGTGCTTGCCCTGCGCTAGTTCCCCCGAGGGCAGGGAAATCATCTGGAGTGAAATCTCTTGCTTGATGTCCCGCGTTCGAACTACCAGTACTGCCCCCTGAGCTACCTGTTCCGCTCAATAGTACCCCTGTTCCCGCTTGACTGGCATAACTCGTTGTCCCTGTACCTGAACCGTTGTTGGTATTGTTCGAACCGGAACTTGTAGGTCCTGAACCTAACGCAGGGAAGTCGTTGGGGTCCAACGCAACTTCGATAGTCGACGAGATTGAAGGTGTATTGCCGAGTACAGATGGAGCAAGAAGGGAGGGCATAGTACTCTGTATTCCATTGGGTTGCTGTTGCTGCGATGGTAACGGCTGTTGAACACTTGTCGGAGGATGTTGCCCTATACTTCCGCCAAAAGCATAACTGCTTTGTGTAACCCTCGCCTGATTAAAGCTTCCAGGCGCTGTTTGAGGTGTCAAGGGTTGTGCTTGTGATTGTTGTGCTGTCGTTCGATGACTACTTGGTTGAAGACCAGGAACGTACGTCCCAAGAACATTGCGTGGTGGCATACCATATGTCGGATATGAAGGACGAAATTGGCCTGCAAGAGTTGAATTCGCTGTAAGATTTGGCGGTCTTTGTTGTGGTTGTCCTACACGAAAATTTAAGTCTTCAAAAAAACCGAAACAGACTTGACGGCAACAAAACTATTTGCACGCACCTGGTCGATTCATAGTTTTTGAAGGCGATAAAAAATGACTGGGGATCTGAAAGTGTTTTATCACAAATTCTGTGTCAAAAAATGTTTCCCTAGACCGCTCACCTTGCGCGATGACAACAGAGTTATTATTGTGCTCACAGCCAATTGAAGGTTGTCTACGTCCTAAAGATCCTCTGTTTGGGGCACTGTTTGTAAAATGTTACATAATCACCAGTGTACAGCTAAGTGTATGTGAACTGACAAAGTTATTTCTAGCACCGAGAATCGACCTTCATGTCAAGCACTTATCCCAAAAAATCGACCTAGATAGTACGCCGGGTAAAATAAATATAGGAGTCTAATCGTAGTTCTGTCACATATATAACAACCATAAGACAAGTTTATAACGGTATCTACGGGCCGCCGCTTCTTACAACTGCAAGTTATGGAGGTGAGAACTGTTAGTGAAGAGGAAATCTAATGGTATAGATGCTTTCTCAAGGTAATTAATAAAAGAGCAGCGCTGCTCTCAAACTACGAGGTCCTTAGTTGGCTGCGAGAGTTGGAGTCAGATCATCTATCTCGAACTAAAACTGCTCTTCGAGTCAAAAAAGAGGAGGAGACGACGATATTAACGAATGGCAGTGTCTCTGCTTCTTCTGGCTTAGGGATAGGCACTCATCTAGAAGCAAGCGAAAATTTACGAACTGTGGAGGTCGAGGTACGCTTCATTTCAGCAAATTCTTGTATAATCACCTTTTATTTTTAGGCTATTAGTTACTTGTCGTCAGATTATCTTGCGACGGGGTCTCAAACGGAGGAAGGAATCACAAAACTCGTTAAAAACCTCGCCGCTTACGAACTTACAAAAGCTGAGAAATTGCAAATTGTCAATCTTATGCCAACACTCCCCGTGGAGCTATATGTGGTGAGTGTTGAGTGCCGTTTCTTTACGAATCCAATTGAAGTCCTTTAGATTGTCGAGGAGTTAGAAGACCGATTCGGTCAACAGATCGAGGAAATTCTAGACAATGTCAAAGAGTCACTTTCTACTCTCACTGAAGGTGCCGGAAGGACCGATGTCATCAAAATTAACGGGCAAAGTGCACCTCGGATCCTTTTGGAATCCTCAGTTGTAGTAACAGAGGTGGAGCAATGGGATGAAGATGCGGATGCCATTTACGATGAAGAGTACTTCGACGACAACGGTGTGGGAGCAGGTGTTGAAGGGGATCTCGAAATGGAGGAAGACTAGGGCATTGAGTTCATGGCCTCTGCTTTGAGCCTACGCCATGGATCCAATTCCAGCTTGCAATGGAAGACGCCAAGACTAACTGGTAGTTGAAGGAAACAGGTACTCTTCTAAATGTTGTCAACAATTCACGCTTACAACCGTCGAGTGCCTTAATACTTTGCAATTGATCGCGACTTAGACTTGCTTTGGAACAATTGAAATATTTGTAACCTTCTGTTAAAAGACGATTGAACAGCAGCTACATACAAAATGTAATTTTTTGCCTTGATAATATACGAGTAATGTAAGAATAAGGAAAGCGTGGCCATCGTCTTACTTGGCAGGGAAAACAAAATGAATGACAGCGAGATGATACGACAGAATAAAAAATTAGGGTATGCCAAGTAACAAATGAGGTATGGGTAATGACGGTGACGGTCCATTAAAAATAATGGCCATGAATGAAGAAGAAAGAAATCAATAATGATGGTATCTGCGAGTCGTGTGCGGAATGAATGGAAGTTCAATCATAGCGAGCCATTGAAGCGTAGAGAGGACTGGCGTACAGTTGGACATGTGCATCAGACAGGGAACAGGCGCTCACCACTATCAAGGAGGTGAATTTCAAAAGGGGCATCGCGGCAAGGCATTTAAGCGTGGTGTTGTGGCTTTCGAGAGACAGACTGAGTGTCAAGTGACGAGAAGAGTCTAATGACGAGTGAAAACAACGACGAGAGCGATAAATGGGATATAAGTGAACAGGGAAACAAGGGCCATGATGCGGCAACGAAATCGCCATGATTTTGCATCTAGGAAAGAGGTAAGAAATCGATTCCGATGAAAGAAAATAAATGATGACAAACCATGCTCTACTTGTGGATCATCAAGTATCACGCCTTTCTCAGCATCCGTGCCTCCGAGGCGTCTGGTTTTCGGAATTGGTATAAAAGCAGCGGCCCACCATAGCGGAAAGCACACAAATCCAAAGAAGAAGAGCCATGCATGAAGAGGGCTACCTCCCCTTCCCACCCAGCCATGCAATGCCCATCTTGATTCGCCTGCCTGCCAATGATCTGGGAAAGAAAGTGCCCAGGGAGTGCTCTGAATGGGGGCAGGTTTCCTGGGATCCCGCATATGAAATGTTCCACTACGAGTGATAGATGGTGCATGCGGCGACACTAATGCAGAGATGGGAATGGAAGCTTGTGAAAGGCTCCTTCTAGAAGGCGCGCGATTTCCCCCTTGACTCTGAATTGAATGAGCATGGGAGGTGCGACTGGCGGAAGGAGCAAGTGGGGGACCATCGCGGTACGAAAACTCTCTATTGAAGGCAGGCCTCGGACCATGGCTCCCCCGGCTTGACATTGATCCCGTATTGTTGGCATTGAGGGAACTCTCCCCAGGTACGGGAAGTGAACCTGATCGTGAGCCTGACCTCGACAGTATACTTCGCCCACCTTCAGACGAGTTAGTCAAGCGCACCCGCTTACTGCGATGGAAAGATGAAGGAGCATGAGCTGAGGACGAAGAAGATGCCCGATTTACTAATAACAATGATGATGAATAGAGTGAAATTAAATATGTAGGAGACCGGTGTACTACCTCTTGGTTCCGGTGCAAATGTGGCTTTAAGTTCTTTGGGGGGCGTTTTATCACCTCCAACGCCAGCCTCATCGGCTTTCCGCTTGGTCGACCCGCTTGAGTGCGCTTTTTCAATAACTGGTGGCAAGATCGATTTCACAGGCATTGTCGGCGTTGACTTCAGATGTGTCCTCCTTGCGGGTGAAATAGGGGATGCCTCAGGGGTGGGTCCTGTGATGGAGAGTTGAGGAGGAACGAGGAGTGAAGACGAGCCTTGAATGGAAGAAAAAGCTTGTGCCTTATCGATTTGTTTGGGCGATGGGGATGACGGCGTACGCGTCCGTGAATGTAAGTTGTCAGTCCCACCCCCTCGCCCAGAAATGCTGCTATGTGGTGACGAGCCTGCACTTCCAGCAGAAATTTGTGTCGCGTGGGTCGACGGTGCTGGATTGCGGGAAGAGCTTGTGATTGGTGTCACGATGTCGACAAATTGCCGATCCATCTCAATTGCAACGCGTTCTGACCTTTGTTTAGCCGTTCCCTCTCTGACTTGATATCCGGGCTTGACGTTTGCGCGATTGTCGTTTTGGACGCGTATTATATTATGTGCAAATGGGTCTCCAGGACAACAGAGAAGTCAGACGTGGTTCTTTCAAACAGATGATTGTGGTATACGCTCACCTTGTAGGAAAAAAGGTGAACCAAGCGACACAACCTGCTCCCTGGACGGAATCTAAAAAAAAAAATAGGAAAAATAACAGTAAGAATAAAGAAAGAGATCAAGGGTGAAGAACAATTGTGACTGCGAGAAGGGAAGGTGTGCCCACGTTGTCGCCGCATGCATTTCCAGTAATAGCAATGTTTGCTTCCCACCTTTCTGTGGGACGCGACGTCAAAGAACTTACATTGGAAGCCGAAACCCTTATATTTTCATTCTTTGGTCCTCCTCCCAACGAAAGGCCTATAATCGCTTTAGAAACGTCAACTTCCCAACACCCATCACGGTGCAGGGAAGACGCTTGTTGGGCACTATACTCCGCGCTGGATCTTCGACTGCTCAAAACGCTGCTTTTGCTCGATGTCCTGGAGTGAAAAGCCCACTTCGGTTGTTCCGGTCTTGTTTTCTCTGCTGTATTTTCTCCGGTGCTAGACTTGGACCTCTGTCTTGTTTTCTTGTTCGCACTCTTAAGCTCTTCCTTCACCACATTTCGCGCCTGAGCTAAAGACGGCAAGGAGTGCGAATGTCGAGCGGCTTTGTCTTCGTGGATTTCCAACAAGACTCCAAATTCACTCGCTTTTTTGCGGAATGCAGGGTGGTTGAGAGGCGGCAGAGGTGGTGGTACCTGCTGAAAATTAAAATGCGACTCGCGCTTCATGTCTTGCCTGGCCTTCGCGTGCGGCGGAGTGGGTATTCCAAACGTATGCGGTGATGGCAGGGACTCTTCGCCGGTATTGGTCGCGATTTCAGTTTGGGAAGAAGGAGTGGAAGTGAAAAAGGATTGAGAATAAGGGTAAGCTCCTGGGGTTCCAAGCTGTTTATCGGGCGGAGTATAATTTGAAGGGGATTGTGTACGACTCCTAGGTTGACTTAGACTAGACCGGGTGTCTGATCTGGCAATCCTATCTACGGTCGTGCTACCATTGGAATCTCGAGGCTTATGACGATTCGGTCTTCCACCAAACGTTGGCCGCCTTGCAAGCGCAATGGACCCTATTTCTCTATTATTGGTAACAGAGTCTGTGATTGAGATTGGACTGCGAGTCCCACTATTTTGAACCGTAGGATCTTCTTCAGGCCACTCCTGTTTGTGATACGCTTCGTGCACCGCGAGCAAAACTGAACCAAATTTGAGCATCCTTTTGTCTTGCTTGCTTTCACTCTGTTCGGAGAGGCGCCTTCGCATGTTAAATTCCGGCCCAGTAAGGTCCGTTGATTCTGTTTGGAGATCGTGCACAGCAACCTGGTCGGATTCTTGTGTTAATGGCTCTTTCGTCAAATATGAATCAATTCTTTGTTCCATAACATGCATCGCGTTCACGATGTTGATGGTCTGGTTCTTTTCTGGTTGTTTCCTTTCGATGCGTGAAGCCGCCTGGCATGTCTGACCTTCTGGAGGATCCCCCTGAAACGTAAGGACATCAGTTCCTGCACTAACCACCGCGGTAATTGAAGTGACTCCCATAAGCTGTTTTCACTCTCTTAGGTGGCTATATGCGCATGCTCAATCGCAAAGTGGAAGATCAGGTTCCACCGAATCCTTTCGCGATTTAGGTGTCGCGTTATCACGTGACCGTAATTACAGTCACAGCATGAATCTGAATATCGGGGCCGTTTATTCCATCGTAATTTGTTTTGGCGTTATATTCTGATCTTACCAACGTTACTCGTCTATCGATTATCTCTTGGACACATACTTAGATTTGTGTTGTCAGCGCAAATTTTTCTACACTCGTGACTGTGACAATCGCAACGTGTGACGACTGTTTCCAAGTTGCGCCCAAAACCCATATACAATTCATCGCCATCGTCTTCTACGGCAAAAGGACCATGGATAGACTAGAGTCACTTACAAATACCATCTCAAACATAACTCTCTATGATATTAAATCAGTGTACACTCAGGTTTGTGTTTTCCAAACAATTCGTGAGGCTGGTGACAACGCTCCATTATTAGGCGAAAAATGTCGTTCTGAACGTCAGCGAAATGGAGGCAAAGGTTCGAGAAGCAACTAATGATGATCCTTGGTATTTGTATATCATTCATAGTATGATGCAAATCTCACGTAGGTATCCAGGGGTGCGAGCTCGACTTTGATGCAAGAAATCGCTCAAGGGTACCGTTTGCATAATTCTGATGTTTCAAATCAATATTCACTTTTCTCCTACATGTCACAGGACATTTCATTTGTGAGTTCTACACTTCTACTTGAAGTTCCAAACATAATATGATCAACAGTCAGCACTTCAATGAAGTAATGCCGAGTATCTACTCTCGTTTTATGGAAAAAGAGGCGAGACAATGGCGTCAGATATACAAGGTATATCCGTGGCGATAAATTACCATCGAACTGCTAACTTGAACTAGGCCCTTCAATTGTTGGAATATCTCGTGAAACATGGATCAGAACGGGTGGTTGATGACGCACGGTCCCATATTTCCACTCTAAAGATGCTGCGAAATTTTCACTATATTGATGAAAAAGGAAAGGACGAAGGAATCAACGGTGTGTCTACCTAGTTTTGACCAAAATTTTCGGTTGTCACACTTTTCGCTGGCAGTTCGCAACCGTGCTCGTGAACTCGTGGAACTCCTTTCAGATGTCGAGAAAATTCGTACGGAACGCAGGAAGGCAAAAACCACTAAGAACAAATATGTTGGCGTTGGAAACGAAGGAATAAGCTTTGGCAACTTTGACACGTCTTCCGGAAGTCGTTACGGTGGTTTCGGAAATGATAGCCTTACCTCTTCGTCTTACGGGAACTATGGGAATGGTGGGTCCCGATGCAATATTGAAACGCTCCTTGCCCTTATAGTCAGACTACAATTCAGGTGGGAGCAGTAGTCGTGCCGGCGGTAGCTCCTTCAGCGATAATCGCCGTCAATACGAAGAATACAATGCAGGAGATGATGAAATCGCCCATTCGCCTAAGCGGTCGAATTCTGCTCGTAATCCCTCAAGAAAGTCTTCTGTAGCAGCACAACAACCTGAAGTCGACCTCGTTGGACTTGATGATTTTGCACCGACTTCTTTTACTGCTCCACCCATTTCAACTGAAAAAGCCCTCCCTGCTGTCGCAAAACCCATCAGTCTCGATGGTGCGTGCTATTGTTTGATATCTCTCCTGAATTAAACGATTAAATATACTAGATGACGACTTCGCCGATTTTCAAGCCGCTCCAGTGCAAACAACCCAAGCTGCACCTCCTGCTCTTACTGCACAAACAAAGAAGCCTAATCTTCTGGATATGCTTAACCTCGCCCCAGTCCCACAGACTGCAACATCCGCCGGTTCCCCTTTTGTCGTACCCCAGCAGCAACCCATGGGCTACAGTGCGGGCATTGGCGTGGGCATGGGAGGTCATCGTCAAACACCATCGTTCTCCTCTATAGTATTCGGAGGTGGCGGTGCAGCATTGAGACCCACGCCAGTGGCAATGGGATCATCTTTCTCCACCCCTCCCAGCGCACCAACAAACAAGCCTTCACTTGCGCCTGCGACAAAGAGTTCCTCTAACTTCGATGATCTGTGGAGCTTGTCTCTCGGCTCGACAACCGCTAAACCATCTGCTGTTGGCGCTGCAAGTGGCAAGTCCATAAAAGATTTGGAGAAGGAAAAGGCGATGGCGGGGCTTTGGGGTGGCGGAGGCCAGCAACAAAGACCAGGTGTTGGCCATGTGGCTGTTACTACTATGACATCGCAGCCCACGGCTTTTGGGTCTTCAACTGGTGAGACAGATGATTTGCTGTTGTAAAATATTATTTGGAGGCAAGGTCTGCAGAGCCTTAGAGTAGTGAACAGTCGCCCAGTTTCACGCGTACTGTAATATCGTTTTTGAGCATATTCTCGGTCATGATGCCGTCATGATACAATTAATTTTGAGGGACGTCGTTACGGATTTAGGTCCTAAATTCCTTTGGCGCTCATTTATGAGTCGAGAACACCTGAATAAGGCATTGTTTAGATTGTATGTGTAACATACGAGTTTATTTTGTCATGTTGGGGGATAAAGCCTCGACCCAATAAAACAAATGAGGACGACAATAATGGCTACCTGAGCAAGCAACGTTCAACGTTCAACTTTTGTCCAACATTAGGACAAGGCTTGGGGCCACCCTTGAAAAAAGCACTTTTCAATCGACTAAAACCGTTCGCAGCAAGCCGTCCATGGTATCGCCATCAACAAGTGGGCGCCATTCCCATCTGGGGAGTGAAAAAAGAAGGTGCTACCAGGGTTCGAACCTGGGTTTCAGGAAATCATTTTCAAAATCCTGAGTGATAACCACTACACTATAGCACCTCACTGTAGCACATTATTCGGAAATAATTATAATACACCTAACACTTTCTCTGTGAATTTGCAACTCTGCGATAATCATTGCGGAAGCAATGGTACCCACACACATTCACATAACTGAATACGCAGATCCAGTTCTACGTCCGGCATCACCTGCTTCGTCTCTCGGAACAGCGTATGGAGCCGACGAGACTTCTCTCAGTGACTCTGAACTTCCCAGCACATCATTTGAGAAGAAATGTTTAGAACGACTTGAACTACATTTACCAAGGAAAGACGAACAAGAGGCAGAACGGGATCCACTGATTACTATCCCTTTGGATGTCAGCGGGAAAAGTATCTGGGTTGGAGACGAAGAGGCAATGAAGGAGTTGGATTCCAACATTTCGAAAGGCGCGTAAGTTCTGTCGCATATTAAACGCCTTTCACTATATTGAGTTTCCCCTGGTTCTTAGCACTCAGCGAGCGCGTCATTGCATCTCTTAGCTCAGAAATCAGTCGTCTTAGAGACGACGACCTTTATGAGCAAACCCTCCTTCGAGGGTCGAAGGCGGCCCTTGAACCACAACCATCTACAAACGATATCGATGGGCTTATGCGTAGCATGATGGGTCCTGGCATGGATATTGGATCTGGGCCTTACATGGGCCGAAATTCTTTGTTGCAGCCACAGAAAGGAAAGATAACTGGTGCTGGAATTGTAGACGGACCTTGGAATAATTTTGGGCACTACTCAATGAGATTTAACGTCGGCAAGAGGGAAAGTCGTGTAGATGTCAACGAAGTTGGTAAATATTTGGATGATTCGACTGCAACGACCTCAACGATTGGGAAAAGGAGTAGAAATGGCACAAGCAGAAATACGAGGAAAATGTAATGCAATTCATAAAAAATTTTGGACCAGATGCAATGTTAGTAGGAATTGTGATAGATGCATGAGTAGATTAGTCCTCGTTACACCCTGGTTCCTCGAAGAAATCTGGTAATGCATCCTCCACTTTCTTTATGATATCTCCGATTGCCTTCTTGGCATTATTCCTACAATCGACATGCATGTAAGTGGCGCTTCCCCATCGATCATAGTCCTTCTGCAACAATTTCATTCGGCCAATGACATCCGCTAGTCCCAGACTCATCACAGCATCGCTCCTAGTCTTCTCTTTCCAGAATTCCAACCAGGATTGCATACAGCCCTGTTGGTGCCAAGTTGCCCCGCAGGACTGCGAATGCTCCAATTGGGGGGGTATCAGTCGTAGTTTATCCCATAAGGATGTGAGGCGGTAGTACCCTGACAAGAGACGGAGTTGTTGCTCCTGTGTGATAATAAGTCGGCCAGAAGGGTCAAGCGTGCCTTCTTCACTGCTTGTTGAGGCTTGTGATTGGATAAGACTTGAGGTGCTTGCACTGCTAGCTGCCGTCGATACTTGAGTAGATATTTTGACAATATCGACTTTTTTTACTACAACAGCCTTTTGCATCACTTCGAGGTATGATGCTCCCCGTAACGTTCGTAGGCCAAGCTCGTCGGAAAGGGTCATCGCCAAATACGCATATTGCACCGAGGACGACATCAATTGCCGCAACAAACTGACCATAGTGTTCATTAGCCGTTCATGTTGACAGAGTTGTGCCAGACGAATGAGTCGCGTAAGCTGGTTTGCCGTCTCTTTTTGACTATTGTTATTCGATGGCCAAATTGACGGTTGGTGTTCAATTCCAGGGAAGGTGTATATATTTGGCGAAGGGATAGCACTGAGAATGGGAGAAGGCTTGCGGTTGACGTATTCTTGAATGGCGTCAAGTGCCCATGTCTCCAGCGACCTGAAGGAGTATTTGTTGGCCACACGAGCGATGTCAATGAGATGGTCGAGATTTGCAGAGGGTGATGTCAGTAGTTTCAGTTCAGGTGGCCTGATAGTAAATGGTTAGTAAGGAAGATGTGGTAATTGAAAATTTGAATCACCTACAGGGCGTACAATACCCAGAGGAAATGTCTGAATTCCTCGGGAGAATCTCCAGAAAGTACAATCGGATTGTCATCTGAGCGGCCTTCTGCTGCTTTGTCCCCTTGAGGCAGGGAGAACATCGAGCTGAAACTCGATGAATCCTTGCTTAGGATTGACCGATGCACCTATAATCAAGATTGGCTAAGAGCTTGAGCTAAAAGTTGAATCATCAACTACATTGAAGAGAGTGTCTCCGACCAAGAGCACACAGCTCCCATCTTCCATGTAAAACTCCTCATCCCGTTTCCAAAATTGTGACGGTAACGCTTCAGTTACCTTTGGAACGCCAGACGGAGACTTTTCATGCGATTCTTGAATGAGCGAACTATTACTCGAAAAGTTTACTTCGGTGTCAAATCGGTCATCGTGTCCCTTGTGCATTGTTTTAAATGGTTGATACGGTCTTTTGGATGAATCACACCAGATTTTTTTCCTCTGCAACCCGAAAGGTGAAACAACTTTGAGTGATATTTCGCTCTCTCTGAGTGCTAGCAGATGTGTATATGTTGTCCACGTCAACACTGGGCGTGATCGAAGGTGCTACCTGCCAGTGCGTTGATCAATATCAAGTGTTCATAAATGCATGCGCTCACGATTTAAACTGTAAGATGTCGTGTTGTCCGTGCTTGAGGTGTGCGTGCGTTCAAGATGACTCATGTCTCCATATTTGGCTAATATCCCACGTTCTTTTCCAGCTAGGTTATTCATGTCCTTGCTGCTGAGAATTCGAACCAAACTGCCAGTCTGGCCGTCAATGCATACTATCAGTGTAATCACATTCTGAATATCTGAGAAATAGACACCCTCGGGCCGCCGGCCTGTTAATAAACGTCAAAGTCATATGACTCGCATCAGCTAGACAGGTGGGTCACGAGCCTAATAACTCATCGACTACACTGAGGATGAAGCATCGACGAGTCCCCAGGTCAAAAAGATCTACTGTACTATATAAATTAATTCGGCAGTCCGCTTGCCCCTTGCCAACGCCAAATTTGGTCCATGTCCGAGGTCCCAGCAGTCAGCCAGCTTGTCGAAATGGTTTTGGTTTACTAAACCTGTTAAAACCGATTACACTTCAAGTTAGTCTCCCTTTTTCTGGTCTGCTCTTTTCAAACATGTAGAATTTTAGGCCATCTTCCCAACGCTTCAGATATATTTGCGACACGGCTCCTTGATTCTGTCACTCTACCTATAAAAGTCTGGTCTCACATCTGCTGGCATCATTACTCAACGCAACGCTAGAAACCTTTATGTCTGACGTGGATGGCGAAAAGTTCAGGTTAAGCTTCAAACTCCGGATTCCTTCGGCTGCCACTTCAGATTTGTTTGTTGGCGAAAATCAAACGCCACGCACCCAAAAGCTTCTTTAAATCAACTCCCGTACAAACATTACGTCTTCCTGAAAAAAATCGTCGTCCGAACCACTTCGCCCTTCCGCCTATCAAAAAAAAATTCAGCGCTCACAGAGGTCAGAGAGCCGGCATCAAATATTTACAAGTCAAACCGGCTAGTCAACAAGAGATCTTTGAGACTCATACTAGGCGAATCACTGTCATAAACTTCCTCTTCTTTTGCATCACGTTCGTCTTTTTCTGTCTTCGGACGCGTCTTCTTTCGAGAGGTACCGACGGACATTTCTTTTGGGCATTGGTGCTGCGTTCGTATCCGTCCCCTCACATTGCGTGTTTTTCTCTTCATCCTACCGCCACCCAAAGATTGACCAACAGCCAACGAAGAAGTCGACGGTTCCAAACTGGGCAACCTCATCTCCGGCCCCTGGTTCTCAAAAACTCGAACTAGCCCAGGCTGAGAAGACGTTCCTCTGGCCGCTTTCATCCCAGTCGAAGGTGTACCTGCACACCAAATGCGATTTTTTCGTTTAGCTTTGGAAGTGCTGTACGGGGAAGTCAACAAGATCGGGCCGTGGTCTGTATCTCCCTCATCACTTGGGAAAATCATGAGTTTGGTCTATAAGCTGGAACAGGGGGATACCCAGAGGTCAGGACAAGAAATAAGGCAAAGAAGGAGAAACTGACGCGATCCACTGGACGCCTTGAAAATAGACAGTCTTCCGGCCCGTCTTCTCATCGTTGAAAAACGCACGGATTTCCGTCTGACACTCGGAATGTTTTTCAGGCGTTTTCGTCCATGATTGCGAGCGGCGGGATTGCGGGACAGCTGGGAGCGGTCCTCGGACCGGACTTTGCCTGAGGGGTCCGCGGTGTCGGAGGAGCTGTAGATTGATGTGGTAACCCAAGATTCGGCATACGAGTAGGTCTGTATTTCGTTATGAGTAATTCCTCGAATGAGTCAGGCCCGTAAAAAAACTCGATGTGCCTGGCGCATGCGTCCGCAGCTCCGTCTCACCTGGTAGGTTCAAAAATCGCGCAACGCTGTGGCAGGGTTCCACCGCGCACAAAATCTCGAAAATGTATTTGGGGAGCAACGAGGGGAAAGCCGTGCAACCCGCATAGTAAGTTCTCACTGCTAAGTTTCGCTCCCTGCTCTTAATGGTGTTTTCTCTGTTTCCAAGGCTCCACTACCTTGTAACAGCGGAGCCCTTAAGCTGCTCTGCGGAAGACTATAAAATCAAGGCCCATACACTGGGAGAGCGCGTCGCATCCCTTATTGATACTTATATTCAGAATACGCAATAACTTGATATGGTCCAGGTAAGTTCTAAAAACCGTAGTGCCACCTGTTCTAATTTTTTTTTCAGTTGCTTGCTGCGGCTGTCGAGCCGAGATGTTGCCATTTATTGTCGTCATAAAACGGAGACCAGTCTATATGTGTCATACACTGATCCGTTGGCAGGGCTGATGCTCGATAGGAGCTTGACTCTGCCACCGGAACACGACAAAGGAAGGTTAAATCACTGCAATGATGCCTACCGCTCAATGACATATAAACCCTCCATTTCCATCACAGGTATAGTGTCATGGTGACTCGTCCAGTTGTCATACTCAAACCATAAGGGGAATGGCATTGCCCCCCGGAAGTCTGACGGGGGAACAATGGAAAAGCGCAATATTGCTGTAAATGGCCCTGGCGCGCTCGCGGGTATATATATATACATGGACGTCGGAGACACCTAGCATCTCTCATATCACTTTTTCCGTCATTAAATTTATCCCCACCATAGTAAGTCCTGTTCAATCATTACAGGCTTTGGCATTCAATTCTTCTTCTTTTCTCTGCAGTGTCACGGTCCGACCCTCCAGATGAGAAGAGGGTTCGATTCGGACTAAACGACGAAATTTATGAATACCCTGATGAAGATTCCCTATCTCCCGTACTTTCATCAGGAGTCGAAGGCGCAACAGAATTTGAGGAAGATACATTCCCCCCTCCATTGGTTTTATCGAGTCCCTCCCCTACTCATTCTCTTTCAACTGCGTCGATCGACGGACCATTTACGCCTCCCTCTGCACCATATGCATCGTTCGATTCGAATTCAAAGGAATTTCATAACGAGGAAGGCAAGCTGCAGCTTCATCATGCAGTACTCAACCCAGATACGATCTGGGATATGTTCAAGCGACCGACAAAGGAGGTCATTCCACAGCTAATATTATACGCCAATGACCCATTTGTTGTTCGTAATCCGCACGAGCTCACATCCATCGAACTCGTCCATCCTCGTTTGCCTTCCTGGCCGATTAGGATCAACCTTAGAGAACCGCCGACAGTACAAGCTGTCTATGCTAAGATTTATCGCCACTTGAATGAGCCATTGAATGGCCCTGAACTTGGGCATTATGGTAGACGCGATGAAGTCCTCGTAACATACACCCAGAGGTGTCAAGAACGGCGGTTAGATACCGCCAAAGAGGTTTTAAGAAGGATAGATTGTATGGGGTATAATCGTGTGTTTCATGGACTTAGAGGAACAGAGGGGAACCCTCGGCGTTGGGAGCTCTTCTTACTATCAAAGGCGGTGTACAGGCAGTGAGCGTTCCGACAAACCCTTGACCCACTTTTTGTACCATCATAAGACGCTTTACATATACCCATTCCCCTTTTATACCCAGCTTTTAAATTCCCTTTCTCATACGTAGCTTTATGTTACGGCTCATTTGCACAATTAATTCAATTCCGCAAGACGGAGAGTTTTAATCCTTATGGGAACCTCATAAAGTTATTACACGTGGTGGCAGTGCCGGCGCCTCCAACAGTCTCGGGCCGAATAGACCTTCCACTTGGTAAAAACATGTTTGGAGACAGGAAACCAGATTTTTTACAGGCCTTAGCTGTAAGACGTTTTTGAGATTTAACTTATTATACTCATCTAAACTTGAACAGGCTGGTGGAATTGCGGGCACATCCGTCGACCTACTGTTTTTTCCCATTGATACCATAAAAACGAGACTCCAATCATCTCAAGGTTTTCTGAGAGCAGGTGGGCTCTCTGGAATGTATAAAGGGATTGGAAGCGTGGTGGTTGGAAGCGCCCCGGGTGGTGAGTTTATTCCTTCATTCCCCCACAGTCGTGGACCCATCCTGTTAACAGCCGCTGCCTTTTTTTCAACATACGAATGGTTCAAGAAGAATTTACCATTTTCTGATCGGTTAGCGCCAGTGAAACATATGATTTCTGCATCTGTTGGGGAAGTTGTACGATAAATCTCGTGTGGATTTCTCGCGCCGCCATTTACGCGTACTTCACTTCTTCATCGCAGACTGCATGCTTGATACGAGTTCCAACAGAGGTTATAAAGACTCGCACACAAACGTCAGCATATGGTGAACATATTAAATCGTCGTTTTTTGCGTTAAGGATGACTGTGGCTCAGGAAGGGATTAGGGGTTTGTACAAAGGGTTTGGCATTACAGTCATGCGGGAGGTAATGTCTTGCTCAAGTATCTAGGAAGTTTTCTTCTCACTTTAAATTTTTAGATTCCATTTACTTCATTACAATTTCCACTGTACGAGTTCTTGAAGCAGCAATTGTCTCAGAAATTAGATGGGCCGACCCTCCACGTCCGTGAGGCTGCTCTATGCGGCAGCGTCGCAGGGGGAGTAGCCGCGGCACTAACAACTCCACTGGATGTTCTCAAAACACGCGTTATGCTGGATCTCAGGGTAATCTTCTTCCAGCTCCTATTCTGACTGTCGATAACTTTTTCTTTGTCCCCAGAATCCTTCAAAAGAAAGACTGCCTTCACTTTCCAACAGACTAAAGGATATCTATATCAATGAAGGCGGAAAAGCTTTATTCGCGGGGGTTATACCACGGACACTGTGGATATCAGCTGGCGGTGCCGTTTTCCTTGGGATGTACGAATGGAGCGTAAACGGATTGATGGGACTCTGACACTTGAGAATGTGTGGTTATACATTCACGTTGCTTAGCCTAATAGAATTATCAACAATACATCAGAGCAGGAAGTATTACCATCGCAAACGTTCCAAGACTGCAACGACGAAAGTATATTAATCCGGAATATCGAATCAAGGGGCGTTTCCCAATTTCAAAACAACTCTAGGCAACTTCTTCACTGGAATTACATCATTGGCTGTCAAATCCGGACTCGTTGGAGGACTGCTATCATTTGATGATTTCGTTGTTTGCTTCTGTACCTTGGTTGATTTGGATGCAGGTTTTCCTTTCAAACCAACGCTATTCAGACGATGTGGTGATGCAGAAGGCGTCGTATGTTTGTTCATCGTCTTTGATTTATCTCGCAGAGTCATTGAACTCGAAGGCACAGGGACGGTAATGCGGGGTGCCGAAGCCGCGGCTTGAGAAGCAGCGGTGTCCAACGGTGTGAATATGCTAAGAGTGCGTTCTAGCCACGGTTCCGTCGTGTCATGGCTGGGAAGTGAAGGTCTACACCCTCGGCGCTTTTTAGTTGCAGACTCCAGCTGATTGCAAGGAAGGGATGTTATTCCAGAGACACTGCTGATATTGAGGGCGTGCCAACCTTAATCAGATTATCCACACTCCACCATTCTTCATCCACATTGGATGTGGGTGGGACATTCACCAGTCCGGTAAGGTGAGCCATCGCCCCGCTCGTGAGCGCTCTATCGCTATACCCCCCTTCAAGAACACTAATGACCCGTCCTTTCGCGTATTCGTCACTTAGAGAACAAGTATCCCTGGCAAAGCGGTAGTAGAACGACGTGGGGACTTTGCGATTGTGCCGAGACATCGATTCATATTCATGTTCGCATGCATCCATACCACAGCTAAGCGAAGGATCAAGGAGACCTGGCGTAAGGAAAACAGAAGACGAACACACCTAATGAAAAACAGTACATCGTCTCCTGGCCCCCCAGTGTGATCCAGAAATTCTCTCGCCTTACCTAGAAGTTTGCTGTACTTCTGCTTGTAGAGGACCTCCCAAAAATGGTCTTCTGAGGTGTATGTCTCGAGGTGAACGTTCTGGATATATTGCCCATGATTCTTTTGTATCGAGACGGATGCGGCTTGAATTAATTCTATTTTCCCATCCTGAATACGTGGTGTCAAGGCTTGTACGATGCAAAACCATGAGGATTTACCTCGCAAGGATAGGACAGGATGTCATGAATAGACCCATAGAAAATTTCTGGACCAGTCTTTTTGCCAGGTGCTCCCCCTTCATTCTCCAGAGTTTGACGGTAGGTCTCCTCGTTCATTTGCCAGACTATAGCTTGCGTTCCATTTCCTTGATAACGGCTCTTCTTGGTTATTCTGATTGTTGCCGAAAATATCATAACGCACCATGGTGCAGATCGATGTCGAAAATAACTATTCGTTTGATTCCGTGTTCGAGGTGTGCTGTTAGAGTGGAATTTAGATCTAAATTTAAACGAATTCAGTCATGACCTTACCATGAGCAGCACCAATCGCGACGTTGTTGACAAAGCAGAATCCTGATGGTGTATTTTCCCCGCAATGATGGCCTGGCGGTCGGATGGCAATAAATACACGGTGTAAAGCTTCATCGTTTTCTGTTGATCTCGTCGTGGAAATAACTCGGTCCACCACCTCACAGACCGTCCCAATTGCACCTTGGATCGCATCAATTGATCCAGGGGACACTAGAATTATTTATCAATTATCTCTGAGTTGGAACGGGGTTTGTGGTACTTACGATACAAATCCCCTTGTGGATAATTCCCAGGTAATTCTGATTCACCATTCCTAATTTTCTCAACGCTATCTATTGACCACTTCTTCAAGTTCTCAAGATAAACGTCGCGTTCAATGTCGCCATGGACGAATTTGACTGCGGGGTGATTCAGAATGTCCACTGTGGCATCGCTGTTCACGATCGAAATAGGCAAGGTTGACTTGACACTTTTCTGCGTTAAGCTGAGCTTGGTCAACTCGTCAATCAAGTCGTCAGGGCTAGCTTCAGCTTTGATCGAATGTGCTTCAGTTGCTGCAAGTGAGGCTTCCTCAGAAAAGAGTTCGTGGAGTCGAGCAATAGCAGCAGAAAGTCCAATATTGACGGCACGCAAGCGTTCGGGTCTCTCAACGATATTCGAGAGATCCTTTGAGCGTATATACTGGTGCTGGAGACAAGCATTCTGAATATATATACCAGAATTCTTGAGAAAAGGGCTCGACATCTGTCTTGTACTAGTAGGCAAGTAGACCGGAGGCCGGTCCGTCTATGAAGGTGTGTTATTCACCTTCATATCGGACCGGTTACCGGTCTAGTTTCTCTCTACGCGTGAGTCACGTGCAAATTAAAGGCTCGTGACCTTTCGGTAACAAAAATACCGGTCACCCGCGCGCTTTTTGTGAGCCTCAGGACTCAAGATATAAAGCCTATGCAATTCACACAGGAATCTCACCAGCAGGGCTTCAAAGATGTATGTCAAGTCCCTGTATCCCGATCCACCTCCTGTTCCCGACGTCAACGTGCATTTCATATTTTTCAAAAGACCAGACCAAGTTTCATGGCCCGACTATCCCATTCATATCGATCCGGAGACGGACGAACGGGTAATGCGTAGTGAATTCATCTCCCGTATAGAGGCTTTGTCTACCGGACTGGCAACACCTATCTCCCAAGGTGGCTTAGGAGTGGATTCTAATGAAATCATCGCTATTATGGGAGAAAATTCTTCTGTGAGTGTTTTTTTTTGTCTCTCCTACCGTTTTCTGATTTTGTCTCAGGAATACATCACCCTCTTGCATGCTTGCATCCGCGTTGCTGTCACCTGTGTTCCCATATCGTTATACAGTACACCCTTCGAGCTAAACCATGTCCTGTCACTTTCAGACGCTACACGGCTCTTTGTTGACGAAAAATTTCTTGATGAAGTCCTTCCTGTGGCCCAAAAAGTTGGCATCAGCCATGATAAAATTCACATCCTGAAACTTGGGACAAAAGTGACGAAGAGGAAGAGTTTCTGGAGTATCATTAACGATGTAAGGACAAAGGATATCAAAATCGTAGACATTCGCAAAGCAACCAAAGATAAATTAGCGTACTTGATTTTTTCAAGCGGAACTGGTGGACTTCCTAAAGGTCAGTCCTTTACATTCGTTTAAGATCGCTTGTCCAATTCAGTCTCTTATCCGCAGCCGTGATGATATCACACGGAAATCTCGTGTTCTCTATCGCTCAGGCATTTGTCTTCGGACGAGCATCCGCCCATGGTTTGTTGTTTTCAGTTTAGCTGTCGAATGAAGCATCTTTGACGTTCATCATGTTTGATAGTTACGCCTCCTTCTATTCTCATTGGCCTGGGTTTCCTTCCTCTCCACCATACATATGGATTGTACGCCTATGCCTTCAGACCTTGCTTTATTCAAACCACATTAATCATTCTTTCACAATGGGACGTCAGGCTTGCTCTTGCATTGATACCCAAGTGCATATTTCTGAATGTCTATTCTATTGTGACGATTGATTCGGTTTATAGGTACCAGATCACATCTCTTAGTTTGGTTCCATCGCTTGTTCATCAAATCGTCAACTTTCCTGGGATTGAAAATGTAGACTTCAGCAGTATTAGCACTGTCGCTTCCGGTGCCGCTCATCTCCCCCAAGACCTTAAGGTAAAACTGCAAACACTCATGCCACGGAAGGCGCGGTTCGTCGAAGGTAAACCATTTCACTATGTAAATGCATAGTATTGAGCCCTAATATTTTTTTTATGGCACACAGGCTATGGAATGTCAGAATCAGTGCGTAACCGAAGTGCCCTAACCTCTGGTGTCCAACATCAGTCACTCTTTTGATCAGACTTTTGTTGCCATTGCGCAACCCCCACCTGGTCACCTGGGGAATAAAGTTCAAGCTGTCTTCGGATCCACTGGCGTTCTCGCCCCTGGGATGGAGGCTCGAATTCTACGTGAAGATGGCACAGATGCGAACCTAAATGAACCCGGCGAACTTTGGTTACGGGGCGCTAGTGTCACAGTCGGATACTGGAAAAATGACAAGGTAAACAGAGCATCTTTCAAAGATGGGTGGCTGCGCACGGGGGACACGTTCCGTGTTGATGAAAATGGAAATTTCTGGTTCGGAGATCGGATAAAGGTTGCAGTATTTTATCTTCACCCTTTGCTTGACCGCTGATCTTTTGTTGGTATCAAATTGAAAGGATATACTCAAAGTGTCAGGACAACAAGTTTCACCAGTTGAAATTGAGAACTGCCTGCTTGCACAACCAGATAGATTAATCACTGATGCCACCGTCGCTGGAGTTTCAGGTGGCAGGACTTCAGACGAGAAGATCCCACGCGCATGGGTGGTCCTCAGCATTGCTGGGAAGAAACTTGGAAAGGACTCGGTAGTCAAAATACTCAACGCTTGGCACAAGGACAGCTTAAGCCGGTATAAGCATTTAAGAGGAGGAATCGAGGTCATAGATGAGGTGAGCTTTTGTTGTCTCCCTTGACATATATGCTCATTTAGATCTTCAAGATACCTAAATCTCCGACTGGGAAAACCTTGCGCAAGATTTTACAGGACGGATATGAGTCTAAGAAGGCCAAAGCTCAGTTGTAGTCTTACCAGGTAAGGCTCCCTTTACTATACCCAGATTTGTCATTCTCGAATATTTCATTAGTTTGACTATTCTGAATCTTTTTTTTGCATAACATCCCTATGTCTAAGCTTGGCCTCTCAAATATATCAGGTCATAGGGATCACATTCCCACTTTGGAAAGAACACGTAGCGCAAAGAACATGGCATACATTTTTGCTGCAACCTTTATCAATGTCTTTCTAGAAATTCAAACCCTGAAACTTGAAATTCCATGTCTAATCTATGAACATCAGACAGACGCCATCATTGACCACAAGCTTTTGGTTATACAAAATGGATTTCTCTGAAGATCCTTCCAGAATGTACGTTTACTGAAATAGATCGACCATGACGCCCAAGCTACAGCTCGAGGGGTGGGATTTTTCTTCCTCAGGATATCAATCGGAGGAGGTGGAGATTGAAGTCCCTATGGCGAGGAAGATCTTACTCTAATGTGCAGATAAGTTGTCAATATGACGTTCAAACTCCTGAGTTTGGCTTGCCCCAATTATGCCCATCTATCTCTCCCCCTTCGAACTAGGGTACTTTCGGTTAGTCTGGAAAGGTCGATCTATAACGTGAATTTCCGAGGCGTCACTCGTGCAATGAATCTTTCTGAGCCTTTCCTTTCAGCAATGTCTCACTCCTAGTCTTCAGGCTCAACCTTTTCTTCCATTCTTCTTCTAGTAATGTGGATCATTTCTATATCGACTAGCTCTCTTCGCTGCTCGGAACGTCGTTGCGATGCTCAAGGCTCAAGTCTTCCGAAATGATGCCCTGCGCCCAAAAATGTCGTTGGAATTACCTTGATGAGAAAATTCCCTGTATACTCACAAGTCTTTCATATTTAAGGAGCATTTCAAGGAGCCACAACGGCTCAAAAGACAACGCTCGTCGCCAGTACCCAATTTTCTGCATCCACCTGTGGTATCTCGTTCTCTCTCTACGATTCGACGTCAAAGGACACCTGTTTATTCTTTTTTGCTGTATGCTTCTCATCGAGGTACATGCCCGTATAAAAGCTTGGCAAAAAGGTACGTGGCTGGCAGAGAAAGAAACTGCATAGCTTTGAATAACGCGTTTCCTTGGATCTTGACTGACAATGGAACGTTGTTTCTCACAGGAATGTATTGCAAGAAAAGTCCCAATGCAGTTGTGCTACCCATGAAGAATGTGTGTTCATATCTTTTTTCCGTTATCGCCATGCTGCCTGACGGCATCTAGATGAAAAAAAGCCAGTGGTGGTTCAAACACTGGAACAGCATCAGTGCAAATCATAATTGATTTGAAATACTCGATGCGGGAGACTCGAATTGTATGTCGCAGTGTAGTTTATTTGACGACTTTTCCAAATACCCTGAATTTTTTTTTGTCATTTTCTAGCCCAGCTCGAGGACAATTGAACACGCCGTAAACCGCATTTTCACCACTATGGTTGATGATCCTACTCGGTCTTGGTGACGGTAAAGATCATTCGGAGGCTCTGGGTATGGTAAGCTTCCAGGTTCCAGTGAGCCAAACATTTGGTCAGTTCAGCCAGGCTAGAAAAGTGTTTGATTTATATGTTCTTCAAAGTGACACCGGAAATTTTGGTTGTTTTTAGTGTGTTATACAAGTGTGTTTGTGAATCTCATTTGCAAAAAGATCACCGACATTTTTATAATTTCATCTAGTACTCCATGGAAGCGACTTGCATTATTTCAAGTGTCAGACCTTCCATCCTGTCCTGCTAATGGCTGCATTTGTGCCGTCTTCTATTATCCATAGTGACCTACAATTAGTATTCCAGCGGGGATGGATTCCCAATGGATGTGGTGATGCGAATATGTATATGCAAGGGGATGTATCGTAACCAGTGTCGCTCCGAACGCCCGTCCTTGCCCGGGGCTCATGGTGCGAAGACAACACAACACTCTGCGTGCAAGAATCCCATGTGCATAGAGTCTTTGACAGCCTTCGTCCAGATGATATTCTGGACGCAGCTGTCCAAGTTTGTCGCTTTGATAAGCAGGGCATCCGAAATTTCCCAGCTATAACATGAAGATGGGATCCAAGAATGGTAGGTCGCTGCACCCAAAGAGTATACATCATCCATATGAACGGTTTCGATAGGCGCACAGATGGTTGAAAGATCGCATTTGTTCTCAAAGTATATATTGGGAACAACTCCGAAAATTCCCGATTATATCGATAAGATCATGTTCGTTAACATTGTTCATCATTGAAAGACGAAATTCTATATAAAATACAATGATTCGGCCGTGGTTACTGGTCTCATACTGCGGAATCCACCATCCATGCTAGAACCAGCAGAATACACTGTGCAAACTTTTCGTCCCCTGCTCAACAAGCTGGTCGAGAGGCCCGAGTATTTCAGCGCTGACGATCTGAAAGAGGCTCTCAATCATCTCTTCATACCTAATATTTTACACCCAGCGCAGATTGGGGCATTCCTGACTGCACTGCATATCCACCGCATTGAAAGGCGTCCAGACTTCCTTGCAGCGGCGGCCAGTCTGCTTCGTGATCTGGCTTTGAAGGCTGCAGTGGACGCCGAAGAAGATTTTGTAGTGGATATAGTGGGAACAGGTGGGGACGGGTTTAACCTTTTCAATGTTAGCACAGCAGCTGGTGTTGTGGCTGCGGGAGCAGGTGCAAGGGTTATCAAGGTATGTTTTCTCGCAGTGATTTGAGACTCTTCACCGAGATTGTCTCAGCATGGTAGTCGGGCTTCAACTTCTTTATCAGGTTCAGCGGACCTCCTAGAGGCCTTGGACTGCTTGTTCACGGCTCCAACGCCTGGGACACCCATGCCAATACCTCGAGTTCCGTTCACGTTTATTCTGGCTCCCCATTACCATCCAGCTCTAGGGTACATTGCTCCCTACCGTAAAGCTCTGCCGTTCAAAACCATGTTCAACGTCTTGGGACCTCTCATTAATCCTGCTCGTCCGAAAGGAATGGTGCTGGGTGTCGCAGAGCCCGAGCTCGGAGCCACTTTCGCTTCGTCCATTGGTGAAGGAGGGGTTGAGCGCGCCCTCGTAGTGTGTGGCTTTGAGGGTCTAGATGAAATCAGCTGTGCAGGGCCTACACATGCTTGGGAGCTCAACAATGGAAAAATCACGAGGAGGGTGTTTCATCCCTCTGATTTTGGACTTCCTGTCCACCCACTGTCGTCTGTTGGTGGCGGGTATGCTCAAGAAAACGCAGAGACACTCAAAACTTTGCTCACCTCTGGCGATGAAATTCCAGAAAAGTTTGTACCGGTTATGGACTGGGTCTCTATGAATGCATCAGCACTTCTTGTTGTTGCTGGGATAGCAAAGGACTATATCGAGGGTACTCACCTCGCAAGAGAGAGTATTGTATCTGGTAAAGCATGGGAGGCTTTAAAAAAATTCCGCGATGCTGGGAGACATGCTGCGGCGGTGAGTACCATGTACCGATCTGTAATTTATCTTACGTCTCATGAATTTCAGGCCATCCAAGGGATTAAATAATTCTACAAAGGTACTATGAACTCTAAATTCTTATCGTATCCTGTTTTACACTACAACTTTTGATCATTCTAAGCAAGCCTTTTCCAAGTCGTCCGAGTTGTCCCGCTGACTTTCAGCCATAGAACTGTTCTTTTGGTACATTATGTCGCTTGTCTGGTGTGATTCCATGTGAACCATGACCCCTGGATACACTTTCACATCTGTAGAACATTGGTTTTCCTGCGAATAACATGCGTAAGGGGCAACCCAACCAGAAGAGCTGTCCAACTCATTACATACCATCATTGAAACATCATTGCCCTTCGTGGAACGGGGAGGTCCGAGTTTAACGGATATAGATGGCAAAATGTCTTTCAACTTGTAACCTTCATTTGAAGAGCCGATGGAATCGATGGGCGGATTTGGGTGGAAAATCTGAGTAGAACGAATATCGCCTCCAGAATGTGCCGAAGTTGAATCGAGTTTCCATCCATGACGCGCGTTGAGACCGCTCATCAAAGAGTTCGTGTATAACTTACAAAGTGGAAAATTGAAGAGAAGGTGTCTACACAGAGTGACTTCAGTGCTTTGCACCTCATGCACGAACAACTCACAATCCTGTCGGCTAATCAAACTGGACATTGAACCTTTTCTCGATTATTTAAAAAATCAAATCATTACCTCCGTCAAGTAGAAAACCAGATCCAGAGTTGCCACTATAGAGGTGATCAAACCAGTTTGTATGGTTACTGGCAGAAAACAGTATGAGGCGCGAATGAAATAATACAGAAACAATTGATAGGTACTCACAGCGGATTATACGATCCACTATTAGATTTGATCTCTGAAAACCCGTCTTGTGTTTTCTCTAACCACTATTGCTTGATTCTGATCGGCGAAACAGTTTTTTTTGAAACACTCACCCTAGAAATACTAGGATTGAGACAAAAACAGAAAGCAGTTATAGTTTTACGCACAGATACCATACAAGGACCACGCTTATCAGTACGTCGGTGACAGCCGCGCTAGTAAGCCAGACAATAACGACATTCTAGACAACTTGGTCTCAGGTAGAAAATGCAATATAATTGTGTAATCTTTTACCTTGAACTTTATGAAATTAATAAATTCAGGATAGACCTTTGTTCTGACGGCAGTGGCAATGGCGCCTCCTGCGACGACAAGGGGAGATCAACGAAAAGGTACATCAGCAAAAATTTCCGTTTAGGGGACACACCTCCTCCAGCCAAAGCACCCAAGGTGACAAGCGCAGCGAAAAACCAGTTTTGTGTAAAGACCCGCACGCGCCACGCAAAGAATAATTGGACGAGGGTAGCAACGATACCCTAGCAGAAGAACATTTCAATTGTATAACACTGGCACTTGGTCCTGCGACAACCGACGTACGGTAATTGCTGCGTCTAATACAGCAATGAGTGGACAGTTCCTTCACCGGAATCAAAAAAAAAGACTCACCCGTTGCGATGTCTGTGAATATAATGAAATTGTAAGTTAAAAATTGTACAGAATCGATGAAGAGCTGCATACACCAGTCTGACTTGGCAAGGAAAGCCACATCGGCTGAAAATCACAAAAAAAAATGTCAAATCCTACGAATGAAATATAGAAATCTCATACCAAAATGTATTATGAGGGCCCTGTAGAGATATATGAAATCGAAGATCGTATTGAGAGTATCTGCCAACAGGAGGACCATAACCTGCACAGCATGCGTGTTTGAGCTCAATGCTTTCCTGATATGGTACTCACAAATATCTTTATCCAGGATGCATCTCTGTAACCACGTCGGAATTACCAATAACCGCTTACTGGCGAGCTTGCGAAAGTACAAACCTTTTATACGTCGTATAATAGAAATACGTTTGTGCAAGCATAATGCCGTATAATACCACATTTATTGTGAAGCCAGTAAACATGTATCCGTGGCTATCTCAAACAAAGGAAAGGATCATAAGCACCAGAAGTTGAGAGGAAAGGATGACGGATCGTACGCGATTTCGGCAGGACCATTGCCCATGGTGGCGAATGGTCATACTACAAATTGCCTGGTCGTTTATGTATGCGACTTATCAGACCCTATCCCAAGAAATGCTGGACAGGAATCGGTGCCCCTGAATCTCAGCCTTTATCAGGTAAAAAAATCTTCCAGATATTGAAAATGATCCACTTTGACATACTAACAAAATACAAAGCCAATTGATATAATCATGAGGATTGTTTGCGGAAATCCCGGCTCTGTGCGAAGGACATGATCATTGCGTCCACCAAATCGCTTGTCTATGTGATATCAAAAGGGTTACTCGGATTAGCTTCGATCTAGTTCTGGGCTTCGAGCTTGCCACTCACATTATTCGAATTTAACTCTTATTTTCCAGATACTTTATGATTCCACGGATGGAACTTAAATGCGGAAGTTTTTAGACTCTTATCAATGTCAATAGATTTTTATCTTGTAATTGATATTATTGTTGTTGAAAAGTCGCATGCATCCTTGAACCACGCTTATACTATCCTGATTCCTGAATTATCATTTCATTCTGCAAATCATTTGAATTGAATATTGACAGATCCATCCCTTGAGCTCGCGTGGATATATGGTGAATTCAATGTGCAGCATATAAAACATAATATACGATGATTCTGCAGGTTGTCACGTTGTGATACAAGGTATCCTCGATGAAAATCAATCCTTGGCACCTGGTTTTGCCTTAATTGAAAAAAATGCATCCTAAGAGCAGACGCCAAAGAAAAGTCATTACTAGGTTTTGACCTACCACAAGGTCAACGAATACCACATGGAGGTGGTCTACCTCTCAACACAAAGGAGAATCCACACTACAATTCTCGCTGTCCCAAACAAAACTGGGATAAGTCATGGTCGTAAGCTGCCCACAACGAAATTCCATTGGACCCCAAATCCCTTGTGACCTGCAGAGCAGAAATCGGAGAAGGAAAAATAGATTTAAAAGGGTTCATAAGTGTTTCTGTGTGTTTGGCTTGGGAAAGAGAGAGGCCGGTACGCAGAGACCAGGCTCGTATGCGACAATCTTGACCGGCGGCAAAAAGAAATTCTTCTTCTTGGTCAACTGCAATTCCCTGTTGGTGTTCGTCAGATATAAATATATAAAGGCGTAATTCAACAAATCCTTCTAACTGACGAGGTTGCACAGATAATCATTCACATGACCTTCGAAAATTCTTAATGGCCCTGCCTTAGGTCTGCTCGAGGGAAACCGAAGGTCGAATGAGACTAGCTAAATTTGGATTCAGATCAACTATGAAACATCCATGCAAATGGTGCAACACCTACATCACCGTTTAGATGACTCAAAAGTAATTCATACTCTCGTATCGTATTAAGATAGAGAACGGAGCTGCGCGGCGACTCTCCAAATCGTATGTCAAAAAGTTTTTGACCTTGATGGGAGGCCATACGCGTATCAAATCTTTCGATTGAACCATTTCGCTCACCCGCATAAACAAGGTGCTGCAGAAAACATGAATATGAAAAGAAACCAAAGCGTGTAAAATCTGTACAAACATTTCTCTGAAAGACGGCAAAGACATCACTCTTTACATTTATGTGCCGGGGACAGGTCGAGTGATCGATGTCTGAAATATGAATAACCTTTGTTCTTGCACCTGATATCAAAGGTAATAGGAATAACCTGTAAAGTCCAAAAGCACCACGTACCAAGAACCACTTCATTTCCTTGAATATGAGAAGCTCGGATATCTGCAACGCCGTTTAAATTTAGGAGAAATGTACGTCTTTCCCAACATAAAATCAGCAGTTCACGCTTTGGAGTACGAACGACATACTCAGGAGAATTGAGGTCTTGGACAGAAAACTTTCCAGGGCCAAGGCATGTAGATCTAAAAAAATATTGAGGCAATTATCACTAGCAGATATCAGCAACGAACACAACACGGGTTCCAGACACTGATATGGATGTAATCTACGATAATTCAAAATTGTTTGCAATATAACCTATATGCGACTCACTGGACATGAAGGTTGCAAATTCCAATCTGCAGACCAATAACGCACACCGCTTCCATCGGCGGAATGCAGATCTTTGTCGCTGTAAAGCCATCCTTGAGTATCACCAATGAGCCGCCACATTCGATCTCCCGTGTTAGTGATCTGTTGTTTGTCTAATATGTGTTATAAGGAAGCTGAATGGCACGAAGAACTCACATGAAAAGCCCGAATTTTACCGAATGTCGGCACTTTAAAGTTGTTTAGACGCGAGGTATGTGCATAATGAAAGCAGAGATTATCACTGGGCACTCCTAAGCAAAACGGTGAGCCACGCAATTGCCAACATACTGTGATTCCCTCATATGTTTGGTATAGCTCGTCGAAGTCATTCTGACGTTATGCGTACGGAAAGGACTGTACTGTCTTCTGGATCTTGTGTCAATCTCTTTAGGCGCCCTGTTGGTGATAGCAGCAGTTGATGTCTCGAGTGTGGTAGGTACAGGTTCCTTCGGTCGGCAGGCAATGGGAAAGTACCGATTACGGGCTTCATCCCAATAGAATCCTGGAAGTTCTGCAGGCATGGCTGTTTACCGTCAACAGTGTTCGCGGAGAAGCGGGCCGACAAACGGGTCAAATTTTAGTTTCTACCATCGAGTCTTACCGCGAAAAAAGGTGAAACTTGCAAATTATTGTGGTATCTAGGTTGGCCTGTTCACTTCCTCAGAATCATCAGAAGAACGAACATGACGACGCGCCAGGCACACATACCATTTTTTGCGACATGAAGCTTTTGGCTTCCAGCTTTCAACTGGATTCGTACGACGTACCAGAATTTGTAACAGATATTTTTCTTGAGCCCTACCACCACCAATGCAAATTTTTTACGCTTTCTGAAGCTTTTTCGGCCCAAATCGAACGCACCTCGAAAACCTGGACATTTTTTTGATCCAGGTACACATGTGAATCAGGTATTCAAATCGTAAATGACGTTTAGTGTCTGTAGACGGTCACGGTAGAGATGGCGAGGCAAATATCAGGAAAGAGAAAATTTACTCCCCTTCTTTCACCAACAACTATCTAATTGTGAGTTGCTTGATATCCAAAGGAATTTCCTAGAGTAATCGATATTGTATAATTTAACAGCGGCAATTTGGAGTACACCTCCAGGTAATTGCTTTCTGGATTTCCTGCCCGCATGTTGGGTTGGTATGCTGGATATGAAAATGATTATCCTTCTTTTCTCTGTAATAAATAGATTTGATTCATGCACAATCATGAACCTTCCTGGCTTACTTAGTTGCAGGTGCGTTTGACCGATTTGTACAATTCTTGACATGGGATCATATTGCAACAGAGCAATTTTCTGTCAAACCCCTTCAAACGGTGGGAAACCGAAAGTTGTCCTCACACCGGACGGCGAAGCGATACGACCACGTCATATTGGCATGTCATCCCGACACAGCTACAAGCGGGCGGTGGTATGCTGCTTGTTCTTTGGACGAGGGCAAAGAAATCCTATGTGCGACAACGTCTCAGACCGCCTTTATGAGTGGAATCACCATCGTGAACACACAGTCATCTGCCTCCTGTCTACACCACTTCGACTACTCGTGCGGATCTCGAGCGACGTATGAAATTATGTCAACCAGCTCAAATACATCGCTGAGGATGACTTTGGGCCGGGCCCCATTGCTTTCGAAATGGCGACGAAATCCTCTTTGGACAAGGTTATGGGAAGAGCGGCTTTCCACAGTGCCTAGGTGGATTTGCTGTGGGTGTGGTCTTGAAGATGTCGGTTACTCAGCCAAAAAAAAGATTCACATTTTCTTCATAGTTCTCTCTGCTCTCATGAATTTTGTGACATCATAAAATGTCGACTTCAAATTCTCTTGTCGGAATTTGGGTCTTCAAGTCGTGTAATATCGGACCGATTCTTGGATGGATTTTATTAAGTAAAGAGATCTAAAGAAGAGAAGGATGCTATATACTGTCCAATGTCTCCAATGGGTTAGATTCTCCGAGTCACACAGAGAAAGATAGCGGGCGGCGGCCAGATGCCTTGCATCTGGCCCCAAACAAAAAGATCTCGAGAATTTGACCTTTGAAACATACTAAAATCATCTGACCCGAGTCCGCTCAACTTACAAGACTCTGGTCTGTTCTCATACAAACGCCTCAGTCTCCATACGAGGGGTTTCATCAACTAGTATATTGTATACTCACGCCGTTACCCGTAGATCCGAACTCTTACAAGGTGTGTCGTGTTGTTTTAGTCGTTATATTTATCAACTCGAACCTGCAAACGAATGAAAACAAATATTTTACAAGAGGTGACCAAGGTCAAACATAAAACGATAAGCTGCGACCAAAGTTGCAATTGCCTAATATGCTAATGCTGGTGGGTTGGTATTGTGCCCTTGAACCCACAGTCTCTCTCTAGGAACCACGGGTGGATCGACCTGAGGTAAGTGAAAGTAGTTAGAGTCGAGGACAAGGGCATGCAAAGATAAACTTGGATACTTTATCCCATCTTTCGAGCTCGCTACCCATACTCGGCATCCGTGTACCGAGGCGGAACATATTGGTGTTGTTTGTCGTATGGTCTTGGTGGTCTGTTCCACGACCCCGGACAATTCGCCTTGTATTGAGTCTGTATATAAAGTAAGCCCGATTGTGGAATTTAAATTTCAAAAAATAATCATACGTAGTCATAAATGATATCGCATATACTGAAAAGTGCCGTCAGAATGACAAAGGGCATATATATAGGTAACTCACATTTGCTTAAAGTGAAGTAGACCGCAATAAAGTATAAGTTGATAGTACTTTCCATATTGTACTGCATACATCGGTTGGTGAATGTTGATTAGATTTGGCCAACTGATTCCGCACCAGTATTACTACAGTGATACTGACAGCACTGTTAAATAATGATAAGTTGACAGAGTTATCAATTTTTTGTTAGCTTTCTTGCCTTGTCAAAGCGCCCGTACTGATTGCATATCTCACTAGGCTTCGCACCAGACTATCGGACCTACAAAAAAGATTTTCTGAGCTAAAAAACAATTTGTAGCCGTACCACTTACGTCTTCAATCCAGTCCTCAGCCGACTCAAGTAAAAGCTTAGCGCTGCCGCTGTCACAACGTCTGTAAGGACGCCAACTCCCAAAGAAATTGTGCCAACTTTCTATCATGTATAAAAATGTGTCAGAGTCGAGTATTTTCACTTTGTGGATGCATACTTGAAGTTGGTGTACTTCGAACACGCTACGAAGTTGAAAACTAGGAATATATCAGTCATCATGAGTTACATTTGGAAATCTTGAACCACTGACGCCATCACAGTGAATGCTAGTAAAAGACAGAAATAGTGATTTATGGAGTACAATAAATATGCGGAACGTACCTATTGTAAGGCCTTGATAGAGAGAGTTGTCATATCAAATCGACCATGCCGCTAATATGTCTCGCCAAACATAACTCACAAAGTTGCCCAAGGGTTAATATAAGCTAGTGCAAAAAGAAGGGGAAGTTCATATACAGATGAGGTACGTCAAATTGGGTACCCACAACGACTCCTGTAATCCAAAAATTCTGTTCGCTAACTTCACAGAGCGGTAAGCAATACAATTTCCTCAATGGGACCGTACTCACATCGCCAAACACGGAGTCCAAACACGCTGAAGGACGCATTAATTAGTTGACTGCGAATGGAGAAATAAATAACCACTGCACTGACATTTTAACTATCGCTCCCACCACGGACTGGGTATGAAATTAAGGAACAGTTGAACATTGTGGCGAAATTGAGAGTCAAATATTTCTTACCCCGCAAAGTTGTTGCAACTGCAATTCGCAGGCAGATGTTCAAATGCAGAGACAGAGATACGGCATATATATGCTTACAATGAACGACCTTTGAAATTTCCGGTTAGTGAGATTTCTACAAAACATTTCAAACAATCTCACCAAGTCATGTCCCCTTTTACCAATGCCAATGGCTTGGCATAGTTCGAAATCGAGTAATAATACAACAGATGACCGATGAAAGACTGGTCTGCAGTCTCTAGAAGACTGCACATGCCCACCAGGACGTTCAATATCTTATACTATCTGATGAATTCTCCTGTGCTTACAGAACCAATATTACCTGTGCATAGCCATGTCAGAGAAAGTCACAAACCCGAAGGCGCAACACCGAGGATACACGTACAAGATATTTGTAAATGGGTCTATCGCCAGGATAATTTTTGAAGTATGAAGCTATTTGACTAAGTAGAATGCCGTAAATCACGCATGAAACAGCGAAACCAACGAAGACTGCCCCCAAAGTTGCATCTATAATAACGTCGTGGAAAGGGCTGCTCATCGTAGACGTCCTGGGATCATTCGAGTGTTGGAGGTGAGAGCAGAGCAACCAGTGCAAGATATTAAAGAGCTACAGTCATCAGTGAGATCGGGTCTACTTGTGGATTTGTCCGACAGAGCGGTTGTTAACGTACCACATGGACTCAAACATCAGAGCTGACAACAGCATGTGGATCCACCTCGGAATTAAGAAGTGACAACGCCACAATGAACATATATGTGTAGGACCGAGGTGTCATATCCGGCTGATCGGTGAAAGCCTACAGGTTGCTCGATTTAAGAATGAGAGATTTGCTTAGTTATAGACGTTTGGCAAGTAAGTTTACCCAGGCCAATAGTTAAGCGAAACAAGATGGCAACCATCAAGAAAAAAATGAATATAAAAATCACAAGCTTCCAAAAATACTACAAACATACAGCATCTAGACTTTCAATGGTGGGGTTGAAGTTCAACCTCAGACTAATGCGAGACAGTCAGATGAAAACCCCAGATTTGCAAATTTTTTTTTTACCTGAACAGATGTATCGTCTAGCGCAACGCTCTCCAGATCACGGCCGTTATGACTGTTGACGTTTATTGGAGGAATATACATCTCGTGTGTTCCTGGTTGACGATTTGGGGACGGCATCCAATCGTTCCAGGACTTGCGGTTTTCAGTAAGCCCTTCCAGATCAGTTGTGCCACGACCTCTAATCGCTTTTCGAGTGTTCAGAGTAAACAGGAACGATATCGCATAAACTGACGGAAAAATGAACAAGGAGTCACCTTTAATCGAATTAAGACATACGCTTTCCAATACAAAAATAGAAAGCCGCAAAGAAGGATGTATTTGGGCTTATATTATACTAATTGCACAGATTAGTCCTGACTAATTAACCTTGAAGACAAGCAGGACTTACTAAGACAAGCGCGCAAAGGGCTACCGCTCTAGTGCAATGTTTAGTCTGGAAGAGTGAAAAAATGTAGAGGACTAGATACCCAGTCAGTGCACCTGTGCCCATTGCATATGTACTGAGTATATTTATAGAATCGGACCTTTCCACTCTTCAAAAAGTGAAAACTACGACAAAAAAATTCCGGAATCTCACTTGCGTAAACCAGTGCGCAGTCTCTTAAGGAAGTAACACAGCGCGACAGCAATGACCAAGTCTGTCAAAGCGCCAGCCCCTAGAGCAAAACTTCCAACGACCTGATATCCATTAGCTCAGAATTCGATTCAGTTGACTGGGCATACCCGAAGTTCGTGTATAAATGCAAATGAGCCCATCTGAAAGCTAAGCAAGGACCACTAAATCAAGAACAAAATGCTCAGGAAGTGATTACCTACGCTTTGATGGAAAAAGCTGCAAGGAGTTATTTAGCCGCAAAATCTTGTAAAAATTACCTGCCTACCCATGGCAAGACCTAACTGAGCAAATATCATGAGGATCTATCAATTCGTCAGTTCAATAACAGCAAACCGGACAAGTAAACCTACAATCGTTCCAGTGATGTATAAATTCCCTCGGCTGACTATAAAGTGATATGTTTGGAGTCTTCAGACTGATTTTGAGACAACTCACACATCCAGACGCGCATCGCGAAGCAGCTATCGACGAGATTTCCCTTAATATATGGTCCCTTACACATCCAGAAACGCACCATTTCACTATTGTGCCGGCGACGCACTGAAAATATTAAGCCTTTTCGAACGGTTTGAGAGATGGGGACTTACTGCTAATATTATTTGAGACTTGATAGATAAATTTGCGTAAGACCAAACCTCAGCCAAGTACTGAAATACTCACAAGGAACGTCCTGTACATTACTGAGCAATCTTTTGAAAAGAGCTGATCTTTTAACTTACCAGACAAGACTGCCTGCTAACAGAACTTCTAGGTGGCCGAATTGTCTGAAAAACGTGTTCAGCTGCTGAGGCGTAAAAGATCCCATGAAACGGACTTTATGTTGTAGTAATATATCGAATATCCAATAAGTACTTGATCCAGTAACGCCAGCGCCCTGTAATGTGTCAGCACAACATTGGATAATTTGATTGGGCAAACGATTTACCAAAGTATGGAAACCTTCCATATATAAGTCAAAATATTTAGAGCCAAGACAAAACAGACGATGGCAGTAGCATACCAGAAACTTGTAGACTGGTTTGTCAAGGCAAAATCTCTTGAAATAAATGAACACCTGCGTCGTAAGCACTCCGAATAGACAGCAAGCGACGTTGAAACCGATGGACGCAGCTCCGAGTGTATTCTCGACGACGGTCATAGGGATTCTTTGACTTCAGAGTATTTTGACTGTTGATCTCTTCAAGGGTGGGATTTAAACTCGAGAAAAGGTGTCTTAATAGCGTATATCTGACAAGCGGCACGTTCTCCATCGACAAGAATCCGAAGAAATTTTCGTTTAGCAGCTCTTTAGCCGATCAGAGGTAATATTTGCAGGTGGGTTACACGATGAACGACCTCCCCGAAACGTTATCCGAAAACAGCGCGCATGATAGAGGTTACGATCTATCTCCACTTCGTGTGCATATGAAGGTCAGGGCATCCCAATACAACAGTTGTTGTGTAAGGCGTCTTGGCTCAAACTACAATCCATTACCCGTATATTTATGGCGTTGAACATGGAAAATGTTGACCAAATGGCACAAGGGCCCAAGCAAATCGTTGTAATGGTGAACGAGGTGGCCTGTGGAAGACTCCATCGTTGTGGGTTGGGGACAAGAATGCCATTTTAAGACACACTTCCAGGTCTGCAACTGTAAAAGGTTGTCCGTTACTTATCTAATAAATAACATGAACCACACACGACATAAGTTTGAGGGTTAGTTCTCAGCGTTCCCAACTTTTCGAACCCATTTCATCAACCGACCGTCAGCTATTCCGGCAACTCGACTTTCGGGAGGTTCGGTGTTAGATGCCAGTGGGAATTGATTGTTCCTAGATTCTTAAGTGGTGTCCGTCGTATAAAAATTGCAGAGGAGCGACGATGAGACGGGAACCGTTTGTTATGTCCGAGTGATATGAGCAGATAGATGGGTATACCGCGGTACGGCCAAGACCCACATACGGTAGAACCCGGTGATAGACAGACCTCCATAAGTACCTGCAAGTTGTCAAAGGAGGCCCAGATGTTCCTAGATCATAACAGAATCTGAATTGCCTGAAAACTTTAGGGCACGTCCTAAATTTCATTGTCACGGAATCGACCTTGGTTTGAGGGGAAGTTATCAATGGGATGAATCATTGGCGCTGTTCTCTTCGGCGTCCATCACCACTATCTGGAAAGTGATTGTCAATCTCCCTATGCCACATATGAACCCATCCATTACCTTTTTGGAAAACTTGAGTGTATAGACGATATGTAAAGAAAGAGCTCGCAATGAAGGGACATCATAGATAGGACTTGAGTCATAAAATAGAAAGAATAAGGTAAACAAGAATAATAAACAAGGTACTGAGGGAAAGTGAAGTCGGAGCACATGAGATTGCAAAGTGTGGGGTGTCAGAATGGTCACGGAAAAGATTTCAGCCTAAAATCACTGTTACACTCACAGATCAAACATCCAAATATTGGTCTCTGCAACTGCTCATGCAACTCTTGAACTTGTCCCCTCAACTCTGCCGTCTCAATACTCTCATGCTCATTCTGGTTGCGCAACTCTTGAAGTTGCGCAACCAGAATGAGCATGAGAGTATTGAGACGGCAGAGTTGAGGGGACAAGTTCAAGAATTGCGCAACCAGAATGAGCAGTTACGCATTGAGAGTATTGAGACAGCAGAGTTGAGGGGATGCATCCCCTCAACTCTGCCATTTCAAGGTTCTCAATGCATAGCCACTCATTCTAGTTGTGCAACTCCTGAATCTGTCCCTGCAACTCTGCCATCTGTTCCCCATTCTGAGTCTCTGATTGTGTTGCAAGTTCCTCAAGAATGTTTTGGAGGTTGTGAGCATCAATGTCTAGTTGTAAAATTGGCAAGTTGGGTCAGCAAATCCATGGACAGAGATACAGCCTGAAGCTGTGCTGTCAGAAAGTGTCACATCAAACAATCACGGATCAGTCTGAGGCACACAACTTACTAGTGCGTGGACCTTGAAGCTTGACTCGTGGTACGATTAACAGTGTGAGGTGTGAGACAAATATGGTAATGGCCACTGGCACAACTGACTTACGACTCATGATAAGGTCCATGATGGAAGGACGAGCTGGCGTAGATAGTGCTGCACGCGTCGTGGTCGAGGAAGAAATCTTGACTTTGGCTTATTTAACATCGAAAGGAGAGACGGACATTTCGTGTCAGTTACTACATTCCAAATAAGCCATCCTCGGAATTTGTTAGCCAATCTTACGTTCGATGACTTATTCGGTCGCTGAAACAAATATGGGCAGCTTGTGCAGTTGCATAAAGAGAGGAATCCGATATAAGCTGGCCATTCAAGTAGTATTTGGAAAAAAGATTTAATTTGTCCGTTTAAATCGGTCCAAAGCCGATGGCTTCGCTTGCTTTGCGCTCCCAAATGCTTCAGCCAGCGCCCTCCTTTTGTCCATCTTTTGCTTCTCCAGCTTTTTTCGTATCGAAATCTGTTGAATCATACAATTGTGGGTAAGAACTGGGGAAGAAGATAAAACGGCAAAATTACAGCAGCAGGGTCGATGACATTTTTCCTCTTCTTCCTCAGATACCGCTTCAAACTCTTATTTTTGCCCCTCATCTTCCGCTTCTCCCTCTCTTCATTCCTCTTCACCCTTTCTTCTTCATCCAATTCACCTTCCCCTTCGACGTTATGTTCTTCCGTGACGTCGATTTTTCCCGAAACCTTCAAACGCTCTATCCGCGGCAGTCGAGCATATGGGATATCAACTGAGGGCTTCCCATCAATAGTTGTCTCCGTCGTTAATTTCGAGGGAGATGCAAGGTTTCCAATCATTTCGGGGTCGAGTGTAATGAGATCGGGTTGAACCTGTTTCCCATTTCATATGTCATTGCTTGATAAAAATAGCGGGAAAATTAAGTGACAGACTTTGTCCAACAGTGCCTTGACTTCTCTTTCTTTCCTGGCTTTCTTATTTTCGAAAGGATCGGCTTCACGGCTATCGAAATTGGGTTCTCCACTGCCTGGGATGAGGATATTCGACAAACCAAATGCATGGCTAACAGTCAATGTGTCTTGGAATGGCGCAAAACGAACGGAAGTCAATGGTCTGTGAGGGATGGGATGGGTCATGTACAATGGAGGTGTCGCCTTAATGTTGAAGGGAGTGCGTATCGAAGGCGGTTGATAAATCTGAGGGGATTTACGGTCTCACTGAAATCAAACAGAGAAAGAAAAAATGAAGGAGCACACATTGACTGTTCCACCACTTGCGACTGCAAGATACCCCCTTTGACTCCATTCCAACACTGGGTCATCCCCTCCCCTGACTGACCATTCCCGAACGGCACCCTTCCAATTTCGACAATCCCACACTTTTACTGTACCGTCTTTTCCAGCAGTCGCCATATACTTACCACCTTGACTGGGGTCAATGGACACGCTGACCACTGGTCCAAGATGTGCGAGAAGTTGAACAGCAGGGTGAGGGAGGTTCGGGCTCCAGAGTGTTACGCGGCCGTTTTGATGCCCTAGGTGGATAATGGCGTTGTGCAGGTTTTGGGTCATGACATTACATGCACCAAACTTTGTACGATGCTCAACAAGAAGTTGTCCAGTAGAAGTGTCCTGGTATTTCAGATACCCCGCATTTCCCTAGAGGGGAACGATTTAAACCAAAAAAGGGCCTCAGACCAAGAACATACCACACTTGCTAATAGCCAATGATACGGCAGGAACTCTAGACACGTAGGCTCTATATGAGCTTTTAAACGATGAATCTCCACTCCGTCGCGGTCATAGATAAAAACGTATTTTTTCTGAGCGACGGCAAAGAAGGTGTGATCTTGCAAAAATCTAAGTAAACAGACATGATTTTTTTTTGTTGAAAAATCGGAGGCAACATACGTTATATCTCTACAAGTTTCCTGCACCTGCAATTCAGCGTGCAATGTGCCAGTTTTCCAATCAAAAGTAGCTAAATGTCCTGTCCGCCCAGCCATCGCGAGGTGTCTGATGCGCTCGTCAGTCATTCCTGATAATTCAAAATACAGGGTTCTCGGCAAACCTTCCGTTTCGCGTAAATCTCGACTGGTATGGGCCTCCGTCCAATCTATATTCTTGCCTCCCCTTCGCTGCTTCCTGCCCCGCAGACTGCACGATCTCATTTTGCCCAACTCTCCATGTCCGTTCCATCTCACCCTCAACTACGAGACCCCCAGCATTTTCCATTAACAGCATATCCGCATCCTCCACAAGTGCCTTTGCCCTCGCCTTTTGTTCAGTCTGCCGAGTTAGCTGCACCCTGAGCCTTTTATTGGCTATGTGCTTGTAGTTTGCACCATCTTGAGGTGGATCCCGAGTGTCTTTCAACGATTTGGGTATCGACGTATGCTTCACTACCGAATTCATCGTGTGGTCGGCCTTAACTTTTGGTAATGCTTGGCTTTGGCCATGAGAAAATCTCTTTTTCTTTTGAAGATGTTGTATGGCATCTGCCTTTGCTATTAGGGAGTCCATTTGAAAAATGAAGAAAGCGAATGACCAGCTAATTTATATAATGTGGGAACTGAATACCAATTACGGAGTTCTGATGGACATCATGGCCATGGACAAAATTGATGCATTTATCTTTGACGTCTTCGGAACTGTCGTAGACTGGGAATCTGCCGTAGTTGCTGACCTGGAATCACTGGGGGCCCCACAAGGTATTCGAATTGTCCATTGTGTTTCTGATTTGAAATCCACCGAGTCGATTAAGTACCGGGTCTAGCAGTATTGAATTCTTTTAGATATAGCTATAGATTGCATTTGCACGACTTGTGATACGTTCGTGAAGACGACTCGATCCACGATACGGGATCATTTGTTAGATTGATTTATCTATACGGATATCGGATCCCTCAAGGCGGCACTGGTCCTTCCGATGTAGATATCATGAACAGAGAGGTGAATACACATAGTTGTTGAGTGTCTTCATCAGTGGCAGGGTTCTGCTAAACATCGATACCATGCGCAGAATCTCGATATCTTACTCAGCTTGACCAAGTGGGCTCACTGGGATGAACCAACACGCCAAATTTTGAATCTTGTCTAGCACCGCTGAACGCCCTTCAAAATAATAGGTTTAACTCGTCAAACACAGTTATTTCCTTCAAGCAGAACGCCATCATAGCCGCACTCTCAAACGGAAATGTTCGCTTGCTTGTGGACATGGTTCGAATCATACTTCTCAAGTTAAGGCAATTACCAGGCAAAATATGCCAACCTTCCACGGGACGTGATCCTTCAACGGAACTTCTCAACCCATTCAAACCGTTAGTTTCCCTTCAGTTGATTGTGCTTACCAAATTATATTTTTTTACCAAGAATCCAAAAGCCTATTGGAAACGGTCCGACATCTGTCTCTGTCTCTTGCTCCCGAAAGTTGTGCCATGATTGCGGCCCAGATCCCCAAGCCGCAGCAAGTCAAGGGATGTCGACAATATATGTGCGACGCCCGTCCGAAGATGTTGGGGTCTCGCAAGACATCAAAGCCAGGAACGGTGGTGAAGTTGATTATGTGGTCGATTCCTAGCTGAAGCATTCCTTTTGTCAAAGACCAGTCGTCGCAATAGGTGGGAATTTGATAAAGAAATATAAAATTAAGACAACAATGCGTCAGCGGTCGGTAGATACAAATACAATGTAGGGTGGAATGCATCGAATAAACAAACCAAACAGAAGTGCTCACTTCTTCCTCGTCTTTTTCGAGCCACCCTCATTCTTGCCTTCTCCCTATGAAAGAAACACATCAATATAACCCAAATATGAAGCAAACCACTGACTTTTCGTTTTGTCCCTGATTTCCCTTTCTCCGCCGCCTTTCCCTTGAGTGGAGGCACTTTTTCTTTTGGTTTCACCGAGAAGAAACCATCTAAACGTCCCTGTTGCTTGGCATTCAGGAACTTTTGCAACTTCTCCGCTCCTTTCCTAACGCGCTCCTCGCTGAAAAACCATAAATCAGACAAACACAAACTGCCCTCCGTATCTAGACAGGTACTCACTTAAACCCCTTCTCAGTAACTAAGAATTGGACAAGCCCATCTACGTCTGGGTTCTTCCACTCAAGCTGTAAAAGGCACCAAACTATCAATATTCACTGAACTTCCAGACCGAACAAGGACAACTCCACCTCAATTTCATCAGCAGGTAACACATCAGGTTTCTTGAATACCTTCTTCGCCTCCTCCCAAGGCCATTCCTCGGGAAACATTATCCCTCCTCTACCTTTCTTTTTCTTCCCTTTCTTTGCAGGCGATGCCTTCGCCTTCTCTTTTTTCTTAGGTGCCGATTCTTCCCCTTCTTCCGATTCATCTTTGACATCAGGTATCTCAATGTCAGAAGTTGGAGCAGGTTCATCCGCTTCCGAAGCGTCATCCTCCGAATCAGAGTCAGCAGCAGCAGCAGCCTTTTTACTGTCAGTTCTATGCAACAGGATTCAGTGAGCATACGTCCGAGTCTGGGATGGGAAACAAAGCTTACTTTGCACGGAGATGCTTTACAACTTCCTTCAAGCTGCCATGCTCCTTGATCAGCTTGAGCGCCGACTTGGGACCAATGCCTTTTATAGGTTCTAGATAGTCACATCCCAGAAGGATACAGAGATCAATAAACTGTGATTTGTGCGATGAATATCTCTCTTTCCATGTCACAAAATGTACTCACTTGATCCATATCCATTCCAAGGCCGTCAAGTGCGGCTTGGAGATTAATTTCGCAAATGGGTTGCTTTTTGGCCTCGGAGAATGTAAGATGCCGGTAGAGAGTGGGCGTGTTAAAGGTGAGGGTATCCATATCCTCTGAACCTGCGGCAAACACCTAATCAAAAATTGAATGCTTGACAAAGGGGAGTAGTATGTTAGGAAGCTTTACTTTGCCCCCTCGTGCGAGTTCTGCACATTGAGCTTCTGCTTCCGACGGTGCCTGTAGTTCATATATAAGCTGTGAATAGTAAGAAGAAATACACGACTTACAATAACCACAGGAATACCCATAAGGTTCAAGAGACGTCGACACTCCTCGTTATGTTCCTTCGTGACTTTTACTGTCCGACGCGAAAACTTATCCAAATCTTCAGCCGTTCCAGTCTCCTTAGCTTCTTCTCCCTCTGCTTTTGCCTCTTCTCTTCTCTCGAATCGTTTTGACAACTATACAGAAAATGAGAATATCTCAAACAGAAAGCGTTTGGTCCGATACATACCACTCCCTTCTTCAATTCTGGAGGCTTCCCATCAAATACATACGCAGGTTTAATCCCGTTCTCCACTATCCGTATAGTACGGTAGAAGAAACCCATGAGGTGACTCGTCGTTTCTCCAGCGTCATTCGTCAGCATTTCTCCATCCTTTTGACGCACAGCGATGAGGAACTGGTAAATGGACATAGATGCGTCAATGGCCACTTTTCTGCCAAAGAGGTTCTTAATGTCGTGTTCTCTGATAGAAGCTGGTGCATGTTGAGATAGCAGAGCAGTCAGACCTTTGATACCCATTCTGTTGTCAAGCTTGTGACAGTCAATAGAGAACCGTGACGTAGTAGTCATGTGAATTTGTCAATTTTGTGACGCAACGCGACGGTGTTGTCACAATGGTAAAATATATCAGACTACTTGACCAACAAGCAACAAAATTAAACATGAGCGTAAATGCTCCAGGGGTATTAATGAAAACATGGAAGTTGGATGTAGGACAACAGAACAAGAAGAGAGAAAGATAAATACATAGGATTGGGTATAAGAGGGCCGCACTGTGACGCTGACCCACGGAAGTCCACACATGGTCGGGAGGTATATATAATAAAAGTGAGTTATATCATTGGCTGATTGGAAGAGCCTTGCATGAACTGCGGATTACCCTCAACAATCTGCCTCGGATCCAAATATTCTTTCAACACTATTTTGAGAGTCATCAGACGAATCACGAATTATTTCTGATCACAGACCTTGTACCAGCTGATCTATTTCCCGTCCAATTCTAACCTTCTTGAGGTATTCCTCTGTATCATCGGTAACCTTCCCTAACTTTCTCCAGTCGTCCAAGGAGACTTCTTGTAAACCTTGATCAACTGTTAGACGGGTGTACAAGGGAGAGGTCAAGTTCGATTGTCGCAAATAATCCAACATTGTCTTCATTGCTGCTGATTCCTGTCCGCACTCCGTTGCTACACCCTGGAGCACTCGAATTGTATTGGTCGGCATGATGTTTTGGAATAGAGTTGGGGGGGGGAGACGAATTGCGGTCCTGCTGCCTGTTCCAAGGGACAAAAGAGATGATATGGGTCGACCAGGAAACAGGGATATTGCTTCATCCACAACATAACGTATTGGGTTGTTACACTGCAGGCCTCCGTTGACATAACGTAGGTCCCCTATATTAGCAGCCTTAAAGAAGGTTGGTGCTGCCGACGTGGCTCGGGCAGCCGAAACGATTGTAGGCATCTGAATATTTGCACGCATTGGAGTGTTGATCGACGACAGAGTACCTGTAGGTTTTGGAGTGTTATAGCTCCGGAATAAAACTGGCTCGTCCATGTCATCAGCATACAACGTGCAAACAAAGCTGGTTGTTCCATCAAACTAGATAGACTAAATGTAAGGATTGTCACCATACCACTTTGGCCCAATTTCCTCCAAAAGGAGAACTTCAGAATCACCTCCACTTGGCGCGTTTCGAATTATATGTCGGATAGCTTCCTCGAATCGTGTGGCCTTATATTTCCCATCTTGAAAAAACCATTTCTTTTTAGAAAAGATTCGCTCGGAAAACTGTCTATATGCCTCAATGGCGGAATCAATGGACATCCTGAGACGAAAAAGCATTATAACGATAAGCCTGCCAAAATGTAAATAGACAACATCTGAAAACAATGTAACAACTTACCCTCCTGTGCTTGTCCCTCCTGCTAGGTCAAATATCTCACAAGGCCGAGGAATATCTGCAAGGTTTTCTTCATCTTTAATGCGTTGGAGGATTTTTCGAAGGATAAGCAAGCACGACAGTCCCCGAATACCTCCACCATCTGCATGTTGTGAATGTCACACCCTGACATATCATTCATACGAGCAACATACCTATTGATAACAAGCGTAGGCCATGCTCAGCAATTGTACTAGGAGTCATTGTAGAAAGTCGGGGAAAACCTGGATCGCATTCTGATTCCTAGCTTCTAGGTGGCTGGTAGTCAGTATTGAAAGGTTGAAATAGATCTAAATACAGAACAGGACCGATCACCCTCCATGAATGGGTTGCATTGTGTTATCAGGATAGCACTCAGGAGCGGACTAGACAAAACATACAATAGAACCACAGGCATAAATATCAATGTAAAAACAGTGTCACCTTGTTCTAGCTCAACAGCGCGATGGTAGGCATCGAGGAGAAGTTGGCGTCCGGTAAGCTCCCCAAGTTCTCCACGGTCAAGCAAGCCAGTTTCGAGGATGTTGGAAAGCGTTTCTACTACCATAAATGGATTTTGCGTGAGTTGCTGAGCAGCAGCCTTGGCAAGAAAAGGTTCGGAAGGGTATCCAGACCGCAGGTACTCGAATACGCAACCCGCATGTGGCCCTCGCTTCGATTTGCACTTTTTCACGGCGAGGCTCAAAGTCCAATGACAATTGGACGTCGAGAACTGCCAGCCTTGCAGCACGTGAGAAGGTGTCGTAGCTAGAATCGATCTCGCGAGAAGCAACAAGCTTCGCGCGTGCTAATTCCAAGATTTCTGTACGGAGCTCAGATGCCTTCATCCCGGCTCCTCGTAACAGCGTCCAAAATCTATGAATGGAATTGTGCTAATATCTTTGATACTCAACTCGCTGGCTTGACCATGAGGTCACCGCAGCAGTAAGGGTGTTTCAGTAATTGGGGCATGTGTTGCGGCTTTCCCGCCGCGAATGCGAGCGGACTTGGCAAGGACCCGTGGGGAAGCAAACTGGGCTAAGCTCGAATTTGTCGATGTGAAAATGCAAAACATTGAAAAGGCCAAAAATTGGTTGAGGTATGAGCATGGAAAATCATAAGGCGTCTTCTCATCGTCATTCTTGGGCGCCACCTTCGTAAGAGGATGTGCTTCGTCGAAGTAGATTATGAGTTTGATTCGTTGCAACCCAACCCAGCCATCCAGCTTGCTAATGAGTTGTCCCAGTGCGGCTCTTGCTGCTTCCGCCGCCGCAAACTCAATAACTGTCTTCACATCGTAATGGGTATGATCAGAATCTTCGAAGCCTTCGGGTTTCGATCGACGTTTTGCGAGCAACTCACCTTTTCTGGATTTCGGGAAGAATCTGCCAATGCAATAACTAACAGGGATATTCCTTGCCATCTTCACGGATACGCACCTGAATGGCCCCACCGGCACCGTCAATCACTGCTTTGTATAATTCTGTGCGTAGACCTTCAAGGTGACTTGACCACCATTTGGCTAAATCTTCAATTCTTCCCGGCATCTCTCCAGCTCGCCATTTATCTGCGTGAACACACTACCGAGGAACTTTAGGTAATTGGTTTTCAGGATGTGCTGATCATCTGAGACAGAAGTTGTGACGGTAGTCGCGGGACCAGATCTGTGTTCGTGCATCAGAAGGGCCTAAAAAATCAAAAAAGAAAACAAGGACCTTGATTGTCGCCCACTTCTCGTAGATTAAACGGGATGGTGAATACCAGGTTCGCTTGCTCGTGGACCATGCGAGACTTTCCCGTACCGGAACCCTGAACGATGGCGATTTGGTTAGAATATGATTTTTCTGTTCGTGGGATTGCATTAATATTGGCGAACAGGAGTCGATGATTATTTCCCAAGTAACTGTCGCGCCAGGCGTATTGCAGAGCTTCGAAAATAGGGTTGGTTAAGCAAAATAAGAGCTAGAATACATAGACACCTTTGTCTAGAGAATTGCGTCCATAAAATAAGCTGTCATGAAGCACAACAACAGGTGCACCAGATACACACCTGTCAGTTCTACATCCTCGTTGGGCGGTCGACGGCGCCTTTTTGCTACAAGCTAGCCATTGTCACCAACCCCAATAACAGAGGGCGGAGAACCACCTACGTGTAGTGCAGACAAATAGGGCTTCTCATTATGCCTTTGAAAAATGCTGAATGTCTTCATGAGCTTCTCATCGAGTAACTTGTGATCGTTGTCAATGTCAATGAAGCAATCGCGCTCGCGTGATACTCAAGTCAGCGATGGAGTAGTATCACAGATAAATAAGCGAAGCCTTCAGACAAGAAAGATCTCGGGTCCATGGTTGTGCGGGTTAGTTAAATATACAGTTAACAGTTCTGAGTTATAACTTTAAACTTACAGTGATACGGCGGACATTCAACTTAGTGCCGTGACATCTTGTCACACTCACATCACAAAGGAGATGAGTATACTATCCTATACTATCACTTAACCGTGTGGATTTACCGGGTATCACAAGGAGCAGGGTTCGATACTCTGCCCAGAGTAGGAAAATATTATGTAACAGATTCTGCTAGTGATAACTTCAATACTTTGTC
>QDKV01005337.1_pt1 | contig 56198 bp, 81 predicted proteins | sample 1861101 | NCBI WGS metagenome assembly QDKV01 (sample SAMN04275158, study PRJNA302643) | Fungus metagenome, whole genome shotgun sequencing project. | isolation source: fruitbody | host: Mallocybe terrigena | place: Sweden | collected 2013
ACTACTCTGATCTGTAATTTTGATTGTTTAGTTGGTTCTCACACAGCAAGGCTATGACGACGAAGTCGTCCCTTTATGACAAGTCGGAGTTCAAAATTAATATTATATAAGCTGCTGCTGCCGCGAGCTGCGAAAGCGCCTGCGAGCTGCGGCCAACTTTGTACGTCCCTAAATAGAGTATTGGAGAATGAGTATGGGTTAGAGGTCAGCGGCCCCGGTCAGCGCTGCCAGTGCCCCAGTGAAAACGCACACGACTGCTGACCAGCGCGAATCATTGTCCAGCGTGATGTGACCAAACACGTGCAGACACATCGTAGTACGTAGTCTACCACCACAATATAACGGAAAAAGCAGACAATCCATTTTGTAGTCTAGACCTCACCAGAACGTCAGATCCAGGCGCAACGAATCTATATCAATATAGTCTGCTCTTACTGGAGATGCATCTTTGTCTGGTGACACCCATTGTGACCTTCACGGGTATTTCAACTGGACCGACTTAATTGCACCAACCCCAATGACTTTCTTCCTGACTGCATCATGAGAATCAAGGACGTACGCTTCAAACTTTCTGCTGAAAAGATTGCCAAAAACGAACATGTATTCCATAAGATTTTTCGCCTGAGGAATGTCAAAGACCACTAGGATTCAATCAAGATCGTCAGAGAAGTAAAAATGCATCCTAGATTTCCTTAAATATATTGTCCACGCCAGCCTTCCATTTGGCCATAGAGCATTTATTCCAGTACTTGCAGACTGCATATGCAATCAAGTCCAAGTAATTTATCCAAGCTTCGTAGCCTGTTGGCAATTTGGGAAAGGCGTCAAATTAACTGTAACCACTGGGATGACGCCTCAGCTGGGCAAGTTTCGCGACTTCCAGGCTTCCGACGATGCACACTCATAGCCGAAGATATTCCAGAACTGGAACGCTTTATAGTGGTTTAAAAACACCTACGACGCGATAATTGAGTGCAATTGTGGTTTACAAGCAGAAATATTAAAAGTCCTTACATCAACTGCTTTTAAGACGACATGTGCACCCATTTCGGGTGTTCTCATCTGCGAAAGGACTAAAACACTCCCGAAATGGATGGTTTTGGTACTAAACGTTTGCGGAAGGGCTTGATGTATAGTCATAAGTGATAGCTGGTTTTTTTCCCCTCGTAAAATGAAGACCCAGGACCAATCTAGAAAGCAACCGATTCACCAAGAGAAAAAAGGAAGGGAAGGGAGAGAGATTCACCGTCTCTTTGCCCATAACTCCTACCAGGTTGTAAGAACCGAATTGCCCACAAGTCAAGTCCCAAACATTCGCCTCTTCCCCTGATGGCCTCGTACGCCCTTATTACATTCAAAACCATCAAATTATTGTTCCTCACACATCTAAACACCTTCCGCGCATGCCTAATACACACAATCTACTCATGTCAAGGAACGGCTTAAGGAACGGCTTAAACGAGGTGGAAAGGGTGGAGAAGGTGCTAAGCGCCGGGTGGACGATTGGGGGCCCATTTTGTGACCGGTTGGAATGAGCGATTGGGTACTGTCGATTGCGCCGAAGAGCCAGAGCGTTTTTAGAGCTGAGGAGACTGTAGACACAAGAAAGGACCAATTCATTGAGTGAAAGGAAGTGAAAATTTTTTAAATTCGACTCTTGGTCGGGCTGATCCATCAACTCGAGCTCGTCGACGTTCTTGGTTTAGTCCAAGAAGCTGGATGTAAGACTTCAATCACTTAGTTTGTGTTGATGAGAAGAGCCTGAGTCGAAGGCAGACATCAAAACTTTACATAAGAGGCAAGGGATATCCGAAGGCTGGGCTGTTAGCGGAATTCATTACGTAATACTACCTACTTGTGCCCTGACCAACATTTCTCTTCAAGTCTTTCTAGTTTTCCAGATGGCTCCCAGCAAACGACGCTCGACTCGCTCAAATAATAATAATAATAACAAATCTACTCCTCCTCCAGCATCTCCAAAGTCATCCGGGCCCTCGAATTCTCAAGAGCCTACTTCAGCGCAACCGAGTGATGACTCTTGCCCAGCATGTACGCCCAAGTCTAGGGCATTAATCAACGGTTCTCGGAAAGAGAGCTGGATAGAATGTGATAGTTGTAATACCTGGTACCACTGGAGATGTGTAAGTAACGGAGAGGATGTTGAGAATATCGCGAAATGGTACTCTTTTAGCTGTCTCATACTTCACGTTTGCCAATCTTCAACTCAGGTTCTGCGAGTCCTGTACGAAAGACGACTCTTCACGCGTCATGACGCTCAAAACACCCGCTCGAAAGTCGTCGCGGAAGCGAACCCAGCGGGACTACGCGAATCTTGACTCTGGGATGGCCTCTGACCCAATGCGCTGGTTGCGCATGATGGAGAACAAAGTCATAAAGAACGCTCCGTTTAGGCGGATGAAAGGGAGTGAACTTGACTTCTGGCTTGACGATGACGAGGCGGCGATGAAGGAGCCTATTATCTTCGAAAAGCCAGACGGTTTGGGTATGAAGATGCCTCCTGAAGGGCTGACTGTCGAGCATATCGCAGAGTACATTGGGGAGGACGTTTCGCTTGAGGTTATCGGTATATATTATTGTTTTCCTTTCTGTGGCTCATAACTCATGCTCCAAAAGACGTCGCTTCGCAGTCGACATCCCCAGGTTGGAACTTGGGCAAGTGGTCAGATTATGTGGGACAGGAACCTTCGAAGCGAGAGAAAATATTGAACGTGATCTCTCTGGAGATTTCTGGGACCGAACTGGCGAATATGATTCTTCCGCCCAAGATTGTCAGGGATCTAGACTGGGTAGAGAATTTCTGGCCGAGTACAAAGAAGAACAAGCAGAACGCCTATCCGAAAGTACAACTATACTGCCTTATGGGTGTGGCTAATGCCTGGACAGTATGTTCTATTTTTTCAGGAACAAAATGGTCTGGATTTGATGCAATGTTTCAGGATTGGCATATCGACTTTGCAGGATCGTCAGTATATTATCACATCCACCATGGATCAAAGGTATGTTGTTGGATATATTGAAGCGGTCCCGCACGCTCATGATCTTAGGTCTTCTATTTCATTCGTCCAACACCAACGAATATGGCTGCATATGAGAAATGGTCTGGCAGCGAACTTCAATATACGACATGGTTGGGAGACATGTGTGATGAAGTTTTCAAAGTCGAATTAGTTAAAGGCAACACTATGATTATACCATCTGGTTGGATTCATGCTGTTGTAAGTAATTTTTTTGTTATGGTGTTTGGAACGAATGTGACACTCGATAACTATTCTAGTATACACCAATGGATACATTAGTGTTTGGCGGCAACTTTCTACATTCATATGACGTCCCAACTCGTACGTGTGCCCGCTTATTTCGTCTGAGGACGTATTGTTCATTACAAAGGCAGAATTGAAAGTACGAGAAATCGAAATTGCGACCCACGTGCCGAAGAAATTCAGGTTTCCGTTTTTCACAAAGTACGTTTCTTAGTTCTTATGTGTGTGATTTTTGTGAACCATATGGTGGGCAGATTGTGTTGGTATGTTGCAGACAAGTGTCTGCGGGATTTCAAGTCGTCGTCGAATCTTTCTCTTTCTTCGCGCGTTTTGAATGGAATTCTTGCTCTGGCAGAGTTTCTTGTGTCTGAAGCTCGAATTTTAGAGTCGGGTAGCGAGCAAGCAAAGAAGGAGGCCAAGGAACAAATACCGTCAGATCGTATAAAGGATGCCCCAGCTTTTGCAAGAGAACTTCGGTGGAGAGCGAATCAAGCTTTGGGATATCACAGTGATGACGAAGGTTCAAGTAAAACTAAAGGCACTGTATTGGCCGGTACGAAAAGGAAGCGAGTGGACGACCCAGAAGAAGTGCCGCATCTCCGAAACTTCAAACCGAAAGTATGGGATGCTGTTACGACAACTGCGGTAGAAGAGAGCCAACGTGTTACTAAAGCTCCACAACCAACGGAAGGTAACAATGATGAATGGACTCAGGTGTACACTGTCGACGATGCTGTACCTTCTATGGAGGATGGTGAGGAAGCTAATGTTAGTAGTCGACGGGAGGTTATTGTGAAGGTTCGACGGACGCCAAAAGGACTCGAAAGACAGCGGATAGAACGGACAGTGGAAGAATGGCGATGGGATTCGTAGGATAATAAATTATAAATCTTGTATGAATTATGTATGAGCTGAGGCTGAAATGATGTGACTACATTCGAGCGCGTGTTTGTCTCCTTTAGCCTCAACCACAGTATACCTTAGTTTCATCCCCATGTCGCACCTTAATCCTTCTGGTCATGATATAAGGCCTAGAAATCAGCAACTTGAACAGTCAATCTACCAGGAGTCTCAAGGGGGGCAGGATGATACCAGTAGGTCTTTCTGTCATGGCACAGTCTGCTTCAGTTCGACACGAAATCGCCTCTTTTAGACCACCCATCTTTCACCGAGACTGCTGAATATTATTCACCGACTTCTCTACTTTATGACCAACCAGAGTATTCAGTGGCAGCCACTGTCCCTCCTCAGTCGTCTTATGATCCTAGCACTCTGCCAAACGCCTTCTCTTCGATGCACATCGGCGATGGTCATACCCCAAAAAGGAACGGAACTATGCCTCCTTCACAGCAGCTCCTGCCAGATCCTGTACCCCGTGCGCCGTCTGCAATGTCGATGAACAATAGTGTAGCAGCTCGCGCTGGTTATCCGCTTGTTCACCCACCAAGACACGCAGCAACCCTCCCTCCACCTTCCTCCATTCGATCGCACATACCCTTTGCGCCTGGCGATCCTAGCCAACAACCGTTACCGCCAGGGTATCAGCAGAATACCTTTGGTCAAGACTATCCGTCTTACAATGAGTTGGGCCAGCTCCAGCAAGGAGGAGTAGGAGGGTACGCGCCTCCTGATAGCTTTCATTCTCATCACCAGCCGCCCTATGCAATGCAATGGCAGCAGCAGCAACCTCATTATGCACCATCACCCCCACCAGGTGGTGGTGGGTACAACATGTTTCATATGGCCGCGTCAGATGTGCTCGGCATGGGCTTGCCTCCTGGTTCTGTGCAAGGTCTTCCAATGTCGCGTTCTCTCGGACCAGGTGCTTCTCCTGTCCCATCAAACAGCAGCATGTACGCCCCCTCTGTCTCTTCAGGTCACTCTGGCAGTTCAGGGCTGAGCTACCAGCAGCAGCAACCTACCTCGGAGTCCTACGCGTCTCACAGCCCATTTGACTCGCGACCGTCTTGCCAGCGTGCTGGAACATCGGCTTCACTTGTCCCTTTGTCAGCAAAGAGCAAAGCCGTCGATCTCAACTCACCTCCTTACACAAAGGAGTACATTGACCAGTATCGACAACGAATCAAGGCGGATAAGGATCCGGAGGCCCACTTCCTCTACGCGAAATACCTCCTCAACGCTGCTAAACACATAAGGACCTCACTTCCAGACCAAAAAGCGGCGAAAAAGTACTGTGAACTCCTCATCATGGAGTCTCTCAAGGTGATCAGACGATTAGCTACGCAAGGTGATGCATACGAAGAAGCTCAATTTTTTTTGGCCAATTGCTACGGAAAGGGCGCGTTGGGTCTACAAGTCGATCATGAGCGGGCTTACCATCTCTACCTGCAAGCCACAAAGCAAAACCACGCCGCTGCTTCCTATCGTGTCGCCGTCAGCAACGAAATCGGCGCAGGAACGAAGAAGGACCCTTCAAGGGCTGCAACGTTCTACCGCAAGGCTGCCGCGCTAGGTGACACGCCAGGGATGTACAAGCTCGGTATGATCCTCCTCAATGGCTACCTCGGCGAGCAGCGGAACCCACGCGAAGCCATCGGCTGGCTTAAGCGCGCTGCAGAACAAGCTGACGAAGACAACCCGCACGCTGTGCACGAGCTCGCGTTGGTCTACGAGAACCCATCGGGTACCTTGGTCCCTCACGACCCTGTCTATGCCAAAAACCTGCTGACGCAGGCCGCACAGCTGGGGTACACGCCTTCGCAGTTTAAACTGGGGCAATGTTTTGAGTATGGGACGTTGACGTGTCCGGTGGACCCGAAGCGGTCGATTGCGTGGTATACCAAGGCGGCGGAGAATGGTTTCTCTGAGGCGGAATTGGCGCTCAGTGGGTGGTATTTGACGGGTAGTGAAGGGATCTTGAAGCAGAGCGACTCGGAGGCGTATTTATGGGCTAGACGGGCTGCGAATAAGGGGTTGCATAAGGCTGAGTATGCGGTTGGATATTATGCTGAAGTGGGCATTGGGATCAAGCAGGATATTGAGTTTGCAAAGAAGTATTATATGCGTGCTGCTGGTGGGTTTTGACTTTTGACTTTTTTTTAACGCCCCGTTTCTCCCTGATTCATTCCTTTTTTTTTTTTGATGTTTAGCTCAAGGTAATTCGCGAGCCATGAAGCGATTATCGGAGATGAAGCGATCGGGAGCTGCCAAGCGGGGAAATATTTCAAGACCGACTCGGCAACAGGACGGAGACGATTGCATTATAAGTTAGTTCTCGATAGTACTGCAATTGTTCCGACGATTTGTGTCCAATGACCGCTAGTTAATGACAAACTTTCTGTGATCTTCTATTTCAGTTGTAACTGGTACATTATACAAAGCAACAAAAGAGAATAAGAGTTTAAACATATAATTCAGAGCTTATTCAGTGCATTACTGCTTGATCACTCTTTTGAGCTGAGTTCCGCAACGCCGGGCAAGGTCTAAGATCAGATTGTTAAAATAAAAAACAAAAATGAAGAAACGACGCAAGACGCACTTTTCCCTCCAAGAGTTCCAGACTGGCGCCACCACCAGTGCTGACATGACTGAGGGCATCATCTTTTCCGTATTGAGCGACAACGGTAGCTGTGTCGCCTCCACCAACAATGACGGTAGCGCCCTTATCGACAGCTTCGATTGTGGCGTTTAAAAGAGCCTCGGAGCCTGCAGCAAAGGCAGGGAATTCAAAAACACCAGGGGGTCTGTTTTTGTTTTAAAAATTATATGGGTAAATCTTTGGCGTTTCTCCCGCTTACCCATTCCAGAGGATAGTCCTGGACTCCAAGACTGTCTGCTTGAATAACTCATTACTCTTTGAACCTACGTCCAAACCCAACCAGCCATCTGGAATGCCTTCTTTGTCTGTAGCATAACCAATCTAAAACGAAAAAAGGGGAGATTATGATGAGGGTTGCCAAAGTTGAAGGCCCCGACCTTGGCATTCTTGTCAAACTTGTCTGCGGTGATGTAGTCGACAGGAAAGACGATCTTGACCTTGTTCTTCTCTGCCTTTTCGACCAAAGCTGCGACTTTCTCCGATCCAGGAAGGTCGAAGAGAGAATTGCCGATCTAATCCGATGACGTCAGTTCACCAAAAAGGCAAATGGGAACCGTAACGGACCGAGACGTTGTCGAGTGTTTTCTTGAATGTAAAGGCCATTCCACCACAGATAATCAAAGAGTTGACCTGGGGAGGGGGGGTTCAAATGTGTTTTAGTTGTAAGGAAAATAAAAAGTTTGGCAGGGCAAATTACCTTGTCCAACATGTTTTCGATGAGCTGAATCTTGTCCGAAACCTTGGCGCCTCCGAGGATGGCAAGGAAAGGTCGTTCGGGATTCTCGAGCGCTTTAGCAAAGTACTCTAGTTCCTTCTTGACCAAGAACCCAGCTGCCCTTTGAGGCAGGTTGATGCCCACCATGCTGGAGTGCGCCCGATGAGCGGTACCGAACGCATCGTTGATGTAGACATCGCCGAGTTTAGTCAGATCTTCGCGGAATTTAGTGACATTCTCTGGGCTAGCTTTGACTTTTGTGCCGTCCTTGTATTTGACGGAGCCTTCTTCTTCGATGTGGAAGCGGAGGTTTTCGAGCAAGATGACGGCGCCGTTCGGGGCAGTGTTGACGGCGTTTTCAACTTCGAGGCCGACGGAGTCGTTGACGAAGATGACATCCTTTTCGAGCTGTTTTTTGAGCTCTTCTGCGACGGGCTTGAGAGAATATTTTGCGATGACCTTGCCATCGGGACGTCCGAGATGTGACATCAGGATCACCGAACGCGCTCCTGTTCCAGAGGCATGAGTCTCTTTCTCTTTGAGGTGGAGTGAGTTTACCATTTTCCAGAGCGTATTTGATAGTTGGCAGAGCTGCTACGATTCTCTGTAAAGTCTGATATGAGGAGAAAATCGGGAGAAAGAGGGCAAGGAGAAACGTACAGCAGGGTTAGTAATTTTGCCATCCTGTATAGGGACGTTGAAATCGACACGGATAAGGACTCTTTTGTCCTTGAGATCAATGTCAGTAATGGAGAGCTTGCTGGAGAGCGACATGGATGATTGAGATAGGCTGTGTGTCCTAATTAGGAAAGGCTTACACCCCAACCTCATCCACGATGTCTGACGAAACACAGTCCAATGCTCTTGGGCTGGAGTTTGCACAGTCCCCTTCTCTTGAAGAAGGGGATCCTTCTACTGTTGCTGTTCCCGCTTCTCCTGCAACTGGGACAGCAGAAATGGCCAGAAGACGCGACATGCCTTACAACAATCCAGACCGATATAAGACTGGTGGTGAAAGGGTTTGTCAAGTTTTCGTTTTGCCTTTGTTCACATGTCTTATACTCTTTTCACTAATCAGGAAAAAATAACCGGTGAAGCTCTTGAGGAAAAAATGGCGCGTATGCGCAAAGAAAACATGTTAGCCAAGGAGAGAAAACTCGTCAGTACAAAATCCCCCAACCCTCTTTTAATGCACCCAGAAAAATTCAATATTTAAGATCTCGATGTCTATCAACAGCATGTCCAGAAAGACGAAGAAGCCTATCTCAAGACCGTGGAAGAGGAACGTGCACGACAGCAGCACAACCAGAAGATTCAAGCCGAGGTCGGTGCCGTTCGCGAGTCCAACGCGAGGCTTAAGATGGATAAAGTTGAGAACCGGGAGTGGGACTTGATAAAGAGGAGTGAAGACGATGGTGGTGGTGGTTGGTCGACGGGTAGGAGAGGTGGGAGGAATAATAGGGAGACCAGGGGACTGAGGAGGGGTAGAGGTGGATTTTCGAGCCGCACGGTCAACGATCGAGCTAATGCACCTCCAGAAGTGGTACCGGCCACCACGACCAACAATAACTGGGGAGATACTCCCATTGAATGGCTTCCGGATTCGTCCACCGTAGGTGCGGAGGGGGGCAGTACCGTGAACTGGGGAGATGCTCCCATTGGTGATATCTCGCAATGGCTTCCTGCTGCTGCTGCCACTATCAGCACTGACGCGGAAGGGAACGCTGTGAACCGGGGAGATTCCGCGTCGATCAAGATTGGGGTCCACCATCCACATCTGGTTCTGCTCAAAAAAAGGAAGAAAAGGCTGCAGATAGTGGTGGGGCAAATTGGGCAGGCCTGGAGGTCCCAGCTCAGGATTGGGGACCGGGACCTGCTGGTGGTGATGGTACGAAAGACGGTTCTTCATCTTCAAACAAGAAGAAAAAGAATTTCTTCAAGTCTGAGGCTCCAGCTAACAACATCGACTGGGCGAACGAGCCTGTGCCTGTGGCTGAACAGCAAGCGTTGGAGGATTCGACGACGGACACCAAAGGAGTTAACGAGGCGAATACAGAGAAAGACGAAGGAGAAGAAGAAGAACAGGTGTCTGATCTGCCTGCCGAGTACAGTAAGGATGCTGAATACGAGAATGTGGATTGGGCTTTGGCTGGTGATGCTGGCGGTGTTTCTTTCAGCGCAGACGCAAACGGGCCCGAGAGAGATTGGGCTGGCAATATCATCGGTGGGACGCGAGATTGGGGACCTGGTCCATCAGCTGAAGAGTTGGGACGCATTTTGGATACGGGTGTCCCTGCTGAGGGTAGCACTGGCGGTGCGGGTGCAGGTGGTAGGGGTTGGGATGCTGGTGGTAGGCGTGGGGATTACCGTGGTAGAGGGAGAGGAAGAGGCGATGGAGAGAGAGGAGGACGAGGACGTGGTGGGCGAGGATGGGGGAGAGGTGATACTGAGCGTGGTAGAGGGAGGGGTGATGGTAGGGAAAGAGGCAGAGGTGATGGGAACCGAGGTCGTGGTGATGGAGAACGAGGGTGGGGAAGGAGAAGTAGAGGTGGCAGGGGTAGAGGAGAAGCCGCTAGTTCTGGTGAACCTTCATAGCGCCCACTGATTTTTTTCTTGGATACTACCTGTTGTCACTACTGCTACAGCTGCTTTTGACCAATCTGCTCTCAAAATCGCAATTCACGAAGAAAAAAAAGAAGCTCATAATTTTCTTACGAACTCTGTTGAATATACATAATTTCAAATGAATGGAAATACCCCCATCTACAACTTAAATCAACCTTTCATAGGCGAAGGAACAGGAAGTCTTGAGGGTTTCTTGAACACGGAAAACGACCTCGAAAAGCTAAAGACGTTCTCCTTTCCTTCAACAATTCTCTTTGACTTTTTCGACCTTGTCGGACTCTGCTCTCTTTTGCTCTTCACTGACTTGAGTGCAGGGGAGAGACGCTCCTGCCACGATATACTGGTTTTAGGATGCCGCATGCTTGTTTGACTGACAGAGTTGGCCACGTCGATCGGCTGGAGGACAGAGGGTTGGGTATTGGTATTGGAATCGACGTCTCCTTGTTGGGACTTGAGTGCTGCCAGAGACTCACAGAAAACAAAAGAAGATTCTGAGGGAATGGAAGAGTCCGCCAGATGCGACGATGAAGACGGCAAAGCAAGTCGCTGAGCTGCTTCTGACACCATTGTGAGAGTCAGACTGCTCAGCGCAGTGTCGTTAGTGGCGACGGGAGGCAACTTGACTCGAGGCGAACCATCTTGGAAGAACAGATTCTTAAAAACAAAAGGGAGTAAGAATGGAATACGCATGACAATTTATTTAGAAAAGTAATAGTTCAGCTCACGGAGAAGAGTTGGCCGAAATCTCTAAGGGAATCGAGACTGAAACTCAGGCTGTCGACTTTCAGAACGCTGCTCAAACGGGAGGAGGATTGTTCCATCGTCCGTGAGGAAGTCGCAGTGCTAAGAGCCACAGATCCTGATCGGCGCTTTTTGTGAGGTGTCGAGAACCGTTTCGTGGTGTCTTGTATGCCGAAGAAAAGGTTTATTTCGGCTTTGAGAGACTCGCTCGCTAGAGGTGCGAGGCGGGAAATACTAGAACTCTTGGAAGCAGTGTCAGAGAGAGAGTGCGTGGTAGTGTTTTGCGCTGAGCGAATGAGAGAAGGCGCGGTTTGTCCAAACGGCTGCGGCTCAGAGAGACCTTTTTGATCAGGATTTCCAAGGGAAGATGTCTTTGACAGTGATCTTGAATAAGGCCAGCCGCGCTGCTGCATCAGAGCCTCCACAGCAGCTCTCCGTTCAGGAGGCAGAGGTTCATGCACAGACGAGATGGCCGAAGTCGAAGGGGTGATGACATCCTGACATTTCCCTGTATCGAGCGCCTTGATCTTCCAAAACTTGGTGATCTTCTTTTGGTTCCTCAGCTGACGGCGCGTGGCGAGTGTCATGCGGAGAGCGGAGGAGTATTCGTCTAGAGTGCGTAGTTTTCCTTCTATTTTCATGGTCGTTCTGGACATGGAGGGAGCCGGCGCTGGAAGGAGTGCTAGTGAATTGGTGCTGCCAGGTTCGTCAGTGTCACAGTTGGTCGCAACGGCAGAGCAGTATTGATCTGCATTGCCGAGTCTACATCTCCTCCTCGACTTTTCAAGCCTGTGGTCATAACGTTCAAGATCCTTTTGAAGGTCCAAAATAAGTTCCCGATCGCGGGCAGATTGCTGTTGCAACGCCCGGGATTTCTCGCGTTCCAGGAGCAAGTCCGCACGACTCTTTTGCAAGAGGTCTTCGACTTTGGAGTATTCTTGATACCATAAATTGAGAGCTTCTCGAAGGCGCAAGTTTTCTTCTACCATGAGCGATGGAACAATGACGGTGCACTGAGAGTCCCTTCTGTTGGGGATCTGAGGTCTACTAACAGCAGATACATCGTCGACGACGTTGGCTGCACCCCGCAGGTATTTAAAGTCTGCAGGAACGGCTGTAAACTTGGACGTAGCAAAATCGAAGACGGAAGAGATATCGGGGATGTGCTCTTTATTAGAAAGCGGTGAAGTAGGAAGCGCAGCAGACCCTGGAACAAAAGTCTCAGACCTTGTACGGCGGTGAAGAAGGTTTAAAGATTTGAAGAACCTCATCTAGTCGGGCAAAGAGAACGAAAGAGCAGGGGCGGCCATACTTTTGTACAGTGTGGCTGACTTGAGTGTTCATTGCACAAATTAGGAAACACCAATTTTTTCTCTGCTCTTTCGACTATGGACTCCGTCTTTGCCGCTGCCTCATCCTTTTTCTCTAGAACAAATATAAGCCAATCCTACCACATTGGCTCACCTACAGGAGGCCTGCCAGGTGTGTCTGCCAATGTTCTCACCAGCAGCAGACCTACCACACCTGGTTCTACGAGCACGTCCCTCACCGCACAGGCGCCTGCTACGCCTCCTTTTCATGTCGGATTATGGAAAGTGCAGTCGGCATGGCACAAGGTCACGAATAAACGCGTATCTGTTTGGACTTTTGATAAGCGCGGCCCTGAGGTGGATAGACTTGCTCCTCCAGCCAAGGAGAGGGTTGTCGAGGTTTTGAAGGCAGAAGTAAAGTCGTCGTTGAACCTCTGTATGATCAGTATGTTCATTATTTTTTTGCGGACAGGCTTCATCTCTTGGAAGACTGCGGCATCCTTCAATTCTTGGTGAAACCTCAGTTAACTCTGGATCTACTGTCATTTCTGACACTCTTCTAAAGAAATGGTAGAACCTTTGGAAGAGACACGGGCCGAACTCGTCTTTGCAACAGAACCCGTCTTATCGTCCCTTGACTTGTCCATACCAGATTCCGGTCGAAGAGCATCAATAGTCGAACTCGACGAAATAGAGGTTAGTAGCCCCTTGTGTAGAAAAGTGGGGGATGCGAATGACAATTGGGAATCCCAGATCCAAAAAGGGATTCTCCAACTCTGCAAAGGGCTCTCCTTCCTTCACAACTCTGCCAGGTTGATTCACTCCAACATCTGTCCCGAATGTATCATCATCAACGGAGCTGTCAGTCACAATTTCTGATTCACTTGCATAACCAGCCGTTTTAATCCTATTTCGAAGGGTGACTGGAAAGTATCCGGCTTGGGGTTGACCATCCCTCTCCAAACGAATGGTGGACCAACTCGCTGGGAGTTCCCCACGTTTGACGGCAGAATACCCCCTTACATCCAACGATCTTTCGATTATATGGGTAAGATCACGCTAATTTCGGAATTTACGAGAAAAACTTGATTAAAAAGGCCTTTCTTAGCACCGGAGTACGCATTGGATGAGCAGCTTGTCACGGCGTCTGATATGTATTCTCTTGGTTGTCTCGTCTACGCCGTCCACAAGAAAGGTGATCCACCTTTTAAAAATCACGGTAGTCTAGGGGGGCTACGTGAGAACAACTCAAAACCTATCCCAGCACTGGAAAGACTGGATTCTGATCTTCAAGGTCAAATTGTTCCCTTCAATTTTCACATAGTTGATGCCCATAACCGCCTTTATTTTTTTTTAGCACTTTTGCAATCTTTGATCACGCGACACTACGGTTCACGGCCAAACCCAGAAACACTTCCTACACATCCCTTTTTCTCCTCCTTGCCCATTTCTACCCTAAACTTCTTGGATCGTTCGAACTTTACAGCCAAAACTCGCGAGGAAAAAATCTCATTTATGAAGGGCTTGACGGGCGTCTTGGGCAAATTTTCAGAGGGATTGAGGACGAGGAAGATTTTGCCCTCGCTATTGGAAGAAGTGGGTAATCCAATTTCCCCGTCTTTTTGTGGAATTTTTTTTACCCACAGACGTTAGATGAAAGACACTCATCTTCTACCATATATACTACCCAATGTGTTTGCAATATCTCAATCATTGACGCCACCTCAATTCGCATCCCAAGTGCTGCCCAGCTTGAAACCCCTGTTTGTCGTCCGAGAACCGCCACAGAATATGTTGACTTTGTTGGATAACTTGACCATGTTGCAAGACAAAACTGACAACATTGTTTTCCGAGAACGTTTGTTATCTTCCTCTTCTACCTGGAAGATGTGTTAATGTGATTTAGATGTGCTCCCGTTGGTATACAACGCTCTGGAATCCGAGCATGCAATTGTAAGTCATGGTGAGAGGTATTGGGTTCAAAATTTGACATGATTTTTTCAAAAGGTTCAAGAACGTGCACTCAAAACCGTACCAGGACTTTGTGAAACCATCGACTTTGCCGAAGTCCAAGGTGTTCTTTTCCCTCGAGTCCAGGTATGTCAACACGCTTCTTGTGTATGTGAGGCCAAACCATTAATATTGTTCTTGAAAGTCGGTATTCACGAAAACGCGCATCTTAAGCGTTAAAGTCGCCACACTTGACACGTTCCTGGCGATGGTCAAAACCCTTGACCATGTACGTCCAAATTCGCTGTATTTACCAACAACCATCGTCTTACTTCTCATAGCTGAGCTTGACACAAAAGCTTGTTCCGTTGCTGTCAAAGATCCGTACGAAGGAGCCGGCCGTGACGGTTCGTGGTTCAATATGATATTGGGGAACGCTTATGAAATTCCGTTTTCCAGATGGCGACGCTTTCTGTACACGAAGCCATGGGATTCAAGGTCGACAGAGAAGCCGTTGCTACATTGGTACTGCCTCATTTATGGGCCATGTCCATGGGACCTTGTAAGTTGGACTTATTGTTTTATTTCCGTGTAATCATTTCGCTGAATCACCAACCGCCAGTGCTAAGTGTCGGCCAATTCCAACGCTTCATGTCCATCATCAAAAGGCTGGGAGAACGCGTCGAAAGGGAGCACGATCAGTTTCTACGAGACTCGCAGCGCCTTGAAGATCGGTCTGGTATCGCACCTGGCGGTGCCACGAATGGAACTGCAACTACTGCAATTGATTTCGAGAACTTGGTGGGGAGATCGAATGTTCAGATTGCTGTGTCAAATGGTGGGCTGATCAAGGCTGATAACACTGGTGATGATGATGTTTGGGGAAGTATTTTGGATGATTCGGTGGGTATCTATTTGTTGCCTCTTCGAATTTTGGCTGATATAAGTCTTGATTTGCTTAGTCTTCCGCCCAAATGGTATCATCGCCCATAGTATCTTCCCGACCTCCTACCTTGTCGCCGGCTCCCCGACACACATCCTTCCAATCTCGGCCCTCTAGGCTCACGTCGACAGTAACGGCATCGCCCCTACCTCTAACATCAAAATCCCAATCTTCACTGACCTCCCATTATCTCACCACCAGAAGCCCCGTTGATTCGTCCCATCCCGCTGCACAATCCATCAACTCCGTCTCTTTGCCCCAAATAGCGCCGCGGTTATCAGCAGCTTTAACTGCCGTGCCAATCCAATCCAACAAGCCCGCTCGACTAACCTACTCTGCGCCAAACTACAACATCAGCCTCGCACCGGCTCCCTTGTTTTCGACTCCTGCAAACTCACTAGCTATGATGACTGCTGCTGCTGCTGCACCACTGGCGCCACAACAACCAATAGCAACTCCAACATTCCCTGTCATGGGTGGCATGCTGACGCCCTCAAGACCCACACAGTCGACAGCAAAGTCCAGCGGAACGCTATCAAAAGATGACTGGGCCAGTTTTGACCCTCTATCGTAATTTCTCTCGTGTATTGATAAATATCAAGTTAGTCTGCAAATGGTCTACGTCTGGGCTTGCGACTGATTAATATACGACAAGTTGATTGCTAAGTTCTGCTCTTATCTTCGTTGCCTAATTCACTTCCATACCTTCGTGTACCTACTCTAGATGAAGACAAGGACAGAAAGACTAGGGTGTGACTTATATTTTGCTGACTTGTCAGAAATATCACAAGTAAATATCAATTAGAATTTAGGAACTATATATTATTATATGTGGTGTCAAATTTTTTTTGCTAAGGCTGGACTAACTAGGCACATTTCCTAATGTAGTAATATGACATCATTTCCTGGCCACCCAGCTCAGCTTGCTTCAGCTCATACATGAGTATCTCAGTTTGGTTACAACATTATCTCAACCTGAAACAAAGCCTATCACAGTCCAAATGTTCAAACTGTTCTGCTATATTCCTGGCAGGAACAGAGCCTTTCCTGTTAACATTTCACAAGGTGAGACTCCTGTTGGAGCCTTAATCTCCCCACCAACAATCCACTTTATTTCTGGTGGCTATTCAAAGTGGATTGTTGGTGGGGAGATGGAGGACCACATACTCTTGGATTTTCATCAGAATATTCCACAGGCTAAGCAACCAGGTAAATGTGATTGTTATTGCTGGACATTCATGACTCAAACCCCCAAGTAGATATGAAACACCTTTGGCATGTCATCTTAAAGGGTGATCAGATGCAGATCCTTGATAACATGCTGGAAAGAGTCTGCAAAGATGTTACATTGCTTTCTAACCAGTTGAGATGAATTTCTGAAGACCCATGTTGAGAAGATATGTACAAGCTCAAAATTGATTACAATATTAATTCTTTCTGTACATCAGGAAAATGGCAGGCCAGTCTCTGCTTGTGACGACGTGTGGCTGGACGAAAGGTGTGTGTGGGACATTTTGATTACATTGATCCTCCGAGTCATGCAGCATCAATCGGACCCAGGAAACCATTGAAGATAATCCGTGCTCCCATTTTAGACGATAACAGGTTTGCGTCTTTGCATGCATTGCTTTGTATGCCTGTAGGATAATAAACTTTAATTCGAGGTTTACATCCTTAAATACTTACATGAGGTGCAGCCATCTTCACAGCAACATCTCTCGACTACGGAATGCGCTCGCTCGAGAAGAGTATGTACTATGGAGCGAAGGGTTGAGTTCTTGTTCTTTGGCTGTATATCAGAGCCTACCATGATCGAATGCTCTTGCAGCAATTCCACCTGTCTTTCCCGCAGCATCAAAGAAGATTAACCTGCATCATTTGCATGAGCCATTGCTGTAAGCGTGATATCACAAACGTCACCTAGGTAACCGTTTCGCTGGAACACCTTCCCGATAATCTTCTTTGACCACCCGACAGTCCGTTTTCATGTCTTGCGAGAGCGCAAACTGATTGAGAAGAGCGTGTTCGGCTGCATGTATGGAAGCCGCTCCGTCAATCTCATCCGTTTTCAGAGTTTCTAAAATATTTTTGGGGAGGTCCATCCAAAAACCTGTCGTTTCTCGTTCATAAGGCGGAGTCATCAGTTCGACAGTATCCAGTATGGTTTTCCCCCTGGCAGTCTGTGTTCAACGAAAAGAAGTTGAAGGGGATTCAAGAACTGACCTGATTTTATAAAATCCTGGAGGGGTGATTTCAATTTCCGAGGTCTCCCGAATGTCATTAATCTACATACCAAAAACTTGAACGTGTATTTTCACCCCTAGCATAAATAAGCTTTAGAAAACGTGTTTTATCGAACAGGACTCACTCCCGAAATGTACCAATTGTTCTTTAACGGATCGCGTTCGAAAAGTTTGTAAGGGCTCTACCCGTCTAAACAAAAACGCTTGAGATCAGTATTTAAAGTGAGCATGCACCTTACGTGAAATCACTAAAATACGTAGTAAGAACATCAAAGATCTGTGGTAACTTGAACCTTACCGCGGCGAGGTGATGTAGTTAACATCAGTGAGAACGACTTTTGCTATTCTGCTGTCATGGCTAACTTCCTTGACCTGATAAAGTATTAGATAGCATTTTCAGTCTCTTCCACAAACCATACGATGAATGATTCGCCCTGATGCATAAACTGCAATGCCGTCAAGCAACTAAATCTTTCAATAAGAGAGAAACCATACCACGCCACCCTCGTATAATTCGAATAGTGCACGAGAAAATTCAATTTCTTCAAGTATATGGGTAAATTGTTGTGTTGCAGTATCTCTAATCTCCACAACCATGTAAGTTTCCTCCCGAGCACCGCCTGATAGAAGGATGACAACAATTCACAAGGTAACGGTCAACATTTGACACTTACGGATGGATACATGCTTTGAAGGGAACGGCAGAAACTTTGGATGCGTATGATACCTAGAATACCTTATCAGATGAAATCCAGGGAATAAAATAATTCTTCGATTCACCAGCCGTCAGAATCTTTTTCTAACCTCCTCTCACATATGTCTGTCATGGACGATCCAAACCACGTCGTATCTTCATCCCTCAAAGGCATTTCATAAGCAGCGCATTGCAAATGAGCTGTATCAAATAGGATCAGAATAATTACAACAAAATTGGGAAGAGAACTAGCTCGCCTTCAAGAATCACTTCATTATCCGTGTCAATGATTAAGTCGTCCAGAGTGTGTTCAAACAAATCATCAGGGTTTTGAACGTAATGCTGGTCAACTGGGAAGGGATCGACAACCATTATTGCCAAAGAGTCTCGAGATCGCCTTCCAGCCCTTCCCGCTTGTTGTTTCTGCCTAGATTTCAGAAATAGGCGTAATATACACAACGAAGTCGAACGTACGAAATTTGATACTGTGAACGGGAATCCAAGCATGATGACAGCATCTAAAGTCCCTATGTCGATACCTAATTCCAGAGCGTTCGTGGCGATTATGCCCAGCAATTGACCAGAGAAAGCTTCCTGTTCTATTTTGCGACGTTCCTGTAGTTGCGTGTGTTGGTCTCAAAGAGATTGAACAAACCAAAAATGAACTACCTCACGAGTGTACCCTACAGTTAACTCATGAGAAAACAGATATCGTAACACTTGAGGCATCGTACCTCCTCTGTAAGCCCTAACCATATCTAAGATATCCAACCGACCCTCATTGCTTAAGTCAGCCTTAATTGTCTTCATGGCCTATAGATACAAATACGTCATAAGAACATCACAGACACTGAGGGGCCCTTACCAGTTCACAGATTTTGCGTATCTACATTAATTCATGAAAAAAATGGTTCTGAACCGAGCCCAATGAAGCGCCGCACCTTACAAAACAAGATTACACGTATTCCTTTCTTCATGAGGAATCGCATCAAATTCGACGCCTCTGTCAGAGAAGACCGTCTACCTAGCGAGGGCTTCTTCTGGTCTACAAGAGGCGGATTCCAGATGAGGTATTCTTTGCTTCCAGAGGGTGCTCCATCGTTGGAGACAACCTCGAGGTCTTTGGGTTCAAGACCAAACATTTTAGACATAAACTCTGCTGGGTTTGCCAACGTCGCGCTGCACGAAATAAAGTGGATGCGTCTGTCTAGGTTGAAAACGCAAGTCAAATATTCTCGATTGTTTCTTGTAATATAAAAATAGACTCACTACCGACTGCAGCGCAGACTCTCCGAAACCGTCTTAAAATCTGGGCAACGTGGCTAAGGAAATCCATTAGCTGGTATTGCACCAAAAAAAAAGTGATATTACCTTCCAAACATGCCAGTATAATAATGAAGTTCGTCTACGGCAAGAATCTCCAGAACCACGTCAGAACGAGATACAAATTGAAACGCCAAGGTAAATCCCTACCTTCATACGTTTCAAAAAGCTATTCAGAATTGAGATGAATGGTAGATGTATAAGGTTTAAGATGCTCACCCCCGCCATTTCTCCTCGCTTGGAAGAATAGACGCATGAAGGGTATCCTGATATTTTGGTCAGCTTTTGAAATGACGGCTCAGCAATTGCACTCGCAAAGTTGGTGAGAATTATTGAAGCTGTATCACGGATGCCTGGCAAAGGATTATTGTAGAATTCGGAGATTTTACATCGGAACATACCGGCTCTTAATTCCTGCGGAGTGTCACCATCGTAAGTCGCTACCTATTTCGAATATTAAATTCCTTGGATACCAGCATAGAAATAAGAATACCCGGAGGTGATCAAGACTAGGACAGACAGAGAGTAAGTGTTCCAATGATGCTTTCTGGTCCTGAGCTAAAGCCTTCGGAAGGGTAAACAAAACGTCTATTATCGTTTCCATGGTCCCACCTTGGTTGGAAAGATTAGCATAGCAGTTGCATCAAGGTCCTCTTCCAGAAAAGTTAACAGGGGGATCTAGAGCGCGGTTGACGGAGCGATCGGAGGCTGGCATTCTATTCACGTACCTGGTATATTAAACTTTTACCAGACGCCGTGCTCGTAGACACTACGACGTGCCTTCCACGTCTAATAGAATCAATTGCAGCGACTTGATGTGAGTACAGCTCTTGGACGTTCTTCGCTTTGAAAATGGCTTTTGAGATTCTCGGTGTAAGCGGTGAGTTAAGACAGGCTAAACAAAAAAAAATTGTCACAATTCCCCTCCGATACCCAGTCATTTGCACTTTACCTATCTGAACTTCTTTTGCATCGATAGTCCGTTGGTGTGCCAATTGATCAACATACCAGAGTGAACTGGTAAGCTCAGATACAATGTCGACCATAGAAGGTCGTTCATTTGGTTTTAAGATTGGGCGTTCGTCTTGGCTTGTAGGGAGAGTATGATCCATTGGAACGTAGTTCAGTCCTGCGTTGATGAGCAAACGCACGGGGTCGTCTTCCTCTGCAGCAGCAGAAAGAAGTCTGGTTCAAAGGGGAAAAAAATCAAGTATTCATGTTGACTCGTGCAATGCCCTTACTCATTAACTGCGTCTACAAATCTCTTGTTGCGAGATTCTATAAGTTTTTTAACTGCTGCTGGAGACAATGCGGTATGCGATGCGTGGATAGCCCTGCAGCATTCCACGGTAAGACATTCCAGTAGAAAGAAACAAAATAAACCTACTTAGCAGCAACGGCGTTCTTTCTACCCTTCACATCTTCCTGAAAGTCCAGGACAAGTATATGACCTTTCGGAGACCTGGCAGCGTTTTCTCCACGACTTTGAGAATAGTCTACAGAATTCGCCCCACTTTTTGTGTCCGTTTGGCTTTCGAATTCAGTTGGAGAAATATATGAGAATTTCAGAAGATCAGGGAGAAGGGCTCTATTCCGTTTACCATCAGTTTATGGAGAAGGTGGAAATGAAAATACGTTGACTGACTTGATTTCCGATACTTTGGAGACTTCAAGAGGCCTGAATGCCGAGTCAGTTGGCGGAATGTAGAGACGTGTTTCTTTGTAAAATCACTGTTTAAGAAGGCTCTCAACTGAGGAACGGACCGATGAGAAACTTGTTGCCAGTTGCCGTTTAGACGAAACGAATGCCAGTACAGTGTTGATTGCCTTGGAAAGAGTAAGATCGATATCAAAATTCAAACCAATTATCTTCACTTTGAAAATCTGGTTAGATGTGGTGTTAGAATAACCAAGAAAGAATGAGCATCGATATCCGAACCTTGAATAACTTATGTGCTAAGGCTCAATACCCCCAAGTGAAATTGTCATATTTGAGAAACCACGCACTGCATCAAAGTATTCTGGCCATGTAGTACTTTCATTCGTAGATTTTTCTTTCCGAGGTTTCTTTGCAACTTGACGACGCTCAGTGTTTTTCGACTCCCCTTCACGGAGATTGGAAGTGGCAATCGTTGAGTTGGCTTTGCGCTTGTGAACCATTGAATATCTGTAGAATCAAAAGTATTTCGTTAATTAGGGGCTATTACTAATTATGTAGTAATCTATCTTCGCTTTTGCTGCGCTTGTCACTGCGGCGGCATGAGCCCGGCGATGATGTCAGCCTGAGTATTTAAATGCCATTCGAACCCGTTGTATTACGAACTGGTTCTTCCTTCTTGTCAAATGCTACCAGTGTTGCTTATCTATCTTTCCGTAGCTCCCCTGAGCTTTGCGTTCGCAACAAGTCTTGCTCGTAGTAATGTCTTGAGCTCTGTATCTGAGCATGCGATTCAAGACGCTCCTTCATATGCTCAACTCCGACCACATCACCCCCCACACGACCCAGAGGAAGTAGATGGAACAATCTATGAATTTCTTGCCAATAATCCCAAGTTTGTGGTTTTGCCAAAGCTCTCTGCCAATTGATTGACTGCATCATCAGATTCACACTGGTGACTAAGGCGCTCAAGTTTGAGGAAGACATTTTGACCTTCCTCAATGATCCATCTGCAAAGTAAACTTTCTCCTCTTCCTATCATTGCCATCCTTTTTGAATACCTTTTAAATTAGTCTGACCTTCTTCGCACCGCCTGATAATGTCTTGCGACACCCAAAGCATGACAATAATCTACGAAAGCTGGAGTGGGCCACCGTCGACGCACTGTCAGATGGTGATCTCTCGAGTCTCTTGGAATTTGCTGACTTTGGACGAGTACTCGACCTTCTAGAAGATTATGAAGGTCATCTTCCGGATGATCCAAAAAAGCGAAAGAAGATTCTGAAGTTCATTCTGCATGCTCTGTTGAGTTATCATATTATCCCAAAGGATTATGATATCGCCGGGCTCGGTCTCAACAATACGTTCCCGACCAAATTAGTGTTCCCTCACGTATTCGATGGTCAACCCCTCAGGTTAAAGATCCAGCAGACGCTCATCCCTCATGTCACCATTATCAACCTCTACGCCAGAGTTATTCAGAGCACCTCGGCGACGAATGGTGAGAATTCATTTAATTACCCCCAAGCAGTCGAAAACTAACAGGTTCACGCCACAAGGTTTTGTTCATGCTGTTAATCAGCCTTTAATTCCGCCTCCGTCTATTTTCCAAGAGCTTTATTTTGCAACTGATTATTTCTCGATCTTTGTGCGTGGATTTTTGTCTCTACTTTTGTCAGAGGCTAACTTCTCTTCTTAGACTTCCGCAATTCAACGATCCGGACTCACAGACCTCATTGACCTTCGCTACACTCAAAAAAATGGTTTTGAAGGTGCACCTTTGGTAACTGTATTCGCACCAACAAATCACGCATTCCAAAGGCTTCCAAAACGACTTAAATTTTTTTTGTTTTCTCCTTTTGGAGAGAGGGTACTGAAGAAATTGCTTCAATATCATATTGTCCCTGACTTGGCCTTTTTCTCTGGCAAGTCGGATTTGTATTGCTATGTCTGCAACATTTTTTATCAAAGTGTTTTAGATTACGTTCATCATAAAAAGGTCCACGATGGATTTGACTGCATGGACGTTGGGGTGGAGGGAATCCCTGAGGAACCAATTCACCCTTGGTATTCTAGGTTTGATCAAGTCTCCACTGCATAGTTGTTGCATGTAAAGCTGACCATTGAAATTTAATATTCAGATTCCTTTTTCCTCGGCCTGCTCGTAAAGGTCCTATCATTGAACCGATTTCACACCGGGAATATAAGTTGGAAACAGCATTACTCGAGCACTCTCTAAATGTGGTGGTCGACCAAAAGAAGATCACCTTACCTCTCCCGGGGCACAAGCTGTCTGCTATCGACACGACAGTTTTTGTTAACCACAATCTGGTGCCTATACGTGACATCGTCGGCCTCAATGGTGGCATTCATGTCATCACCAAGCTGCTGGACCCTCGCAAGCATTGTCACGATGATGATGACAACTATGAAGGGGATTCTTGGGATGATTGGGAAGAGTGGCTGCCTCAATGGGGAGAGGCATAATTGCTTCAACTTATGATCTAAGGTTTTCGATTTCTTGATTGTCCCATAACAAATGTAACAAATAAGATCTATGGCTTGATGTATTTTATATCGTGATATAAAAATTTTACGACGTTATGTGAAGATCTTGGTCCCTCAGTCTCTTTTTTGCGAGTCGTTGGTGACTTCGCGTTTTTTGATGAGTGTCCCACTCTGCGCCCTCCTCGATCATGACTGGTCGGTCTGACTCTAAAGTACAAACAGGACATATCCGCTTTTTCCTAGCTTCCAGGATAGACGTAGGACTAAAAATCGTAAAATCAGTTTCGTGGAAAGACCAGCCCGAATTACAGTAAACCCACTCTATGTCTTTCTGATTCACGTTTAACATCTTGGATGCTGTGTCCGATAATGATCTTGGATCTGGCAGATCTCCGCCATTAAGAAAGGCTGCTGGCTGTTCAAGAAAGTCGAATTGAATGAATAAGGATGAGCTCGCCTTCCAGAATGTTGATTGCAGGTGTTTGCACTTTCGTTTGCCAGACATCTCCAAGTAGGATGAGGTAAATATTTGAGTTGTAATTTGGCTCACCAGTAGCATCCAAAAGATATAGTGGCGCAATACAGTCTTGTGAGTTCGCACTCTCGATGGCAGGTATCAGCTTGTTCCGTATCCATGAAATCTGTCGCTTTGCATATTGTCTCGTTGATATTTTCATTCGTTCCACAGCTTCATTGTAGACGTCCTCAGTTGGGTTTTCCAGATATGAACAGAATTCCCGATATCCTGCCCAACGATCTGGATCACCGCAAGGGAAAGAAAGGAGGAAATGGAACTAACCTATCGATTGGTAGATACCAAGGGTGTAGCCCATGCTTTTCGAAGAGTCAAAAGCTGCTTCCTCTAATGACTTACGAACTGCCAGCTCTCGCATCCATCGCACTTCATCAATGAGTCCTTGCTGTTGGAACAGTGAAGTCATATTTAGGAGTTTTAAACCATGCCACCTTACCAAAATCATACTATCCACACGGGCATCAAGACGGGGCCGGAGTTCGCTAAGCTCTGCATATAGCCAAAAAGACAATGTACGATATCTAACATAAGTTGGCTCGCCAGTAATTTTCCCAACAGGCGAAGAAACGTACCTTGTCTTGTGTTCAGCAGCCGTACTCGACTGCTCCTGAATTATCTCGCTGGGACGCTTTCTGGTCCCCTTGATAATTTCAAGACATCGGAGAACTTTACGCGTATCCTTCCAGTGCCAGCGCTGAGAGATCAGGGGGTCAAGGATGGATAGAAGTGAATATAGCCTGAAGGCCTGATCTGGGTGCGTTTTGGCAGATGGTGGTTCCTGAGGAAGATTTTGCAGAATATCAAGGAGTTCAACAGGGAGAGAAGCAATTGATTTTTCCAATTCAAGCGACCATGTTTGCTCTCGTGGGTCAAAATCTTGAGATACTAGACGGTCAGGAAACATAAGATGTTGGATCCAGTATGACGTTCCTCCAACGATAATGGGTAGGACTTTATTGTCGTGCATCTCATCTATCTGAAGAGGAAATATACGTCAGTCATTCCGAATAGGAAAGGCAGAGCGTCCAGACTCACCAACTTTATCGCATCTTGCACCCATTCACCAACTACGTATTGTTCACCAGGATGCTTAAATCCCATGAGTAGATGGGGAATCCCTTGTTTCTCTGATTCCGATACTTTGTTCGTGATGATATCAAGTCCTCTATACACTTGCATGGCATCTGCGTTGATGATTTTTGCAGCCCGCCAACCAGAGCTGGAGCAATTTCTATTCATATGAATGGCAAGGTCTATTGCAAGCTTAGACTTTCCAACGCCAGTCGTACCGCATATCGTGACAATTGGTCGTAAGGACATTGCGATAATGTAAAGGATTCACAAAGAAAACTTTAAGTAGGCCTTCGGGCCGTATTGCCGTCAACATCATTAGCTTGACCTCCGTTCAAACTTAGCTTTGCATTAGAATGGCTTCAAAGCTCAGACCAACCCGTGTTACTTTATCCAACTTGCGACCTGCGCCAGGTTCCCAACAAAATGTAAGAATCATTGCCTTCATCACATAGTCCATCCCTTATGTGCTTTCTTCTCCCAGCAAAAACGCGTCGGTCGCGGTCAAGGTTCTGGATACGGAGGAACGTCTGGTCGTGGCCATAAAGGACAGAAGGCACGTTCGGGACCTGGAATTAGACCAGGATTTGAGGGTGGTCAAACACCCATCACAAAACTTTTCCCCAAACGTGGTTTCGTGAATCCGTATGTTTCAATGTCCTAGTCGCCACCTGATGGTCTAACATGGTTATTGCCTAAGGAATGCTAAGACTTATGCACCCATTAACCTCGACAGAATACAACATTGGATTGACCAAGGCCGATTGACTTCTTCACCAGAGTCCCCGATTACTGCCCGTGACTTGCTGGAAAGTGGGTGTGTTCATAATGTCCATGACGGTGTAAAAGTGCTAGGAGACGTAAGTTTTGCTCTTCTTGAGTCATGGTAAATACCTCAATTCCTCTCTGCACAGGGCGCCGAACATCTGAAATCGTCTATCTATATTATTGCCGCTCGAGCAAGTCAAAGCGCCATTACGGCTATTGAAGAACGAGGCGGGAAAATAGTTTGCAAGTATTACAATGCACTCGCGCTTCGTGATTGTGTGGAAGGACGTATTGACAGGATTTCTGCTGCTCCTACACGCCGGGAAGATATCAGTGTGTAACAACTCTTCATTTTCTTCGACTTTTGGTGCTCAAAATTCTCTCAAGCCTTTTACAGCAACCATAGGAATCGGGGCTTTATGTCTCCTACCACTTTAGAGATGTTAAAAGATTTACCCTTTGTCGAAGAGCGATGGAAATTATTATCGACTGAACTTAGTGGATGGAAGAAGCAAAAATCTCTCGTAGAGAATGCTCATTAATATAATACAGAACCATGTATTCTACGATTTGTCAATGTCCATGCCATGTTCAGATTTATTTTCTGGTGAGGGAGAGCGAGATGGGGACCTCGAAGGACTACGAGAAACATATCGAGAGCCTGCATCAGATGGCGACCCATGGCGACTGGCGCTACGACTAGGACTCCTTGAGGCACGAGACCGATCCACACTTGGACTCCTTGTCCGGCTTCTACTCCTGCTTGAGGTTCTGCTCCTCGTCTTCTCATTTCCATCTTCGTTTTCGCCCTCCATAGCAGCAAGCAACCGACTTTTTCGTGGCCCAATCTCACCGTTCTCTTCCAACATTTGCCTCTTCTGAAGCCGTGGCAAGATAATGTCGCAGACACGTTCTTGTGTTAGCAGTTCGTATACAAACTCGTCGATGAACGTCAAGGAATAACCGCCTGATTCTTCTTCAGTACCTTGAGTTGAGACGGACATTGACTCGGAACATACCCATATGCCGTGTTCGTAACTTGCGGTAATCTTTGAGCAAAGGTTCCAGGAGTTCGTAAACGTCGACGGGACGAAACGTCATTCGAACATACATTGTGGCGAGCGCCCGAAGGTATCTGTTGAATCATATCAGTTATAGGATACAGGTCACAAATACAAAGGTGCATACTTGAATTCTTCAACTTGCAGATATTCGATTAAGATCTCTTTTTCTGGTTGAATTTGGAGAAGCTTCAGCAAGAGGCACAAGAACTCCGTGGGACGTTGATTGCCATAGACCCCGCCAATAGTGTGCAGTTCAATAGCTTTATCAATTATAGACGCAGCTGGATGAGGGATGTTATTATTGAGTTTTCGACGTTGGTGGAGTTCGTACCCGTCAGAGCAAAGCAATGCTCTTTCCAAAAAGATGACTCGTAGATTCGGTTTCGAATGACAGTCTCAACTAAAAACTGAAGAAATAAGTGAAGCTGGTTGTGAAGAAAATAAGACTCACTTGTGGGTTTTGCCCATGGATTGCATGAGCACCTGCAACGGTTGTATTGGCCATTTGTCTTTTGTATTTTACAAAAGCGCAGTGGTGGAGCGCAGACGCGAATTATTCCTGTAAAAATGAGGGTGAAAGCAATTTATCACTGACGCCTAGTAAACGTATTGGTATGGAATAGTATTGAGAAAGGGGAACAAATGTATTTACACCTCCCGAACCGAAAGGTTGTTTTCGCTTATTCAATTTCCCTCTCAGTTGCCATCGTCTTACAGGGTTTATTTATTCCTTTGTTCAGGAAAGATGGCCACGACGGTCAGTATACCTGCTTACTTGCTGCCAGGTGTTTCAGTTGTCCAGCCACCTCATCTAGAGGGTGATGCTAGTCTTGCTACCGAAATCTTGCCAGGCCCGCCGTCTGCGGCCACCGTTCAGCAGATGGCTCTTAAGCGCGATCCTAAAAAACCGTCAATGGCATATTCCTATCTGCCCCCGTCCGATCCAGGATCTACTTATTCTGGTATTATGCATGGCACTCTCATTGGGCTGGACCCCGAAGGAGCTTGCTCCAAACGAGCGAAGGACAAAGGGTCTGTTTCACGTCTTTCTCTTTTTTCAGGGCCACACTGACCGCTGAACTTTTCTTCTTCCATTTCTATATGTTCATACATTCTACGCACTGCCTACTCCATGAAACTCAGAGCTGCCAGCGGGCGAGCTCAACGGGCCTCTGCTCGTCAGCAAGGTTCGGGTGTTGTTCCCGCACTTGACACTGCAACTACGCTAGCTCCGACCGTAGTCGCTCCTATTCAATCTCCCACAATCGACTCAGACCCCGCTACAATGACGGTAGACGAGGATGTTATTCCCTTGTCGCGGTCGGCTTCGTCAGTCAACCTCCAGCTTCAGGACCCTTCACCACTGACAGCTGGCAACAAGGCGAAGCGGAAGGACAAGGGGAAAGGGAAAGAGGTTGAAAACCCACCTCTACGGGTGAAAGAAGAACCCAAGGCTGTCTCACTACATACGCCTGAACCTACGAATAACCTTGTACGTTGCCAGCCTGTTTCACCCGCAACTTTTTTTTTCGCTCACTTAATTTTTTTTTTTTCAGCTCAACAATGAAGACCATTGTTCGTCATGCCGCTCCTCTGGCTCATTAGTATATTGCGATGGTTGTCCAAAAGCCTTTCACCTTTGGTGTCTTGACCCACCATTGGAGGTTGTTGATGACGCTCGTTGGTTCTGTCCCACGTGTCTAGCTCGCAAGGTGATTGTAACACCGATCCTGCGATGATACATCAACTCACGACTCTGAACCAGCATCCACCTCGGAAACCCCCTCCTTCATTGTTTTCTGCTGTCATCCATCATGTACAGACATCACACCCTTCTGAATTTCAGTTACCGGAGGAGATCCGGACTTTTTTCAGAGAAGGTATGTCCGACAATTACGTTTCGCACAGCACGCACATTTCACATATCAAAACAGTGGGGTCTGGTCCTAGAGGGGCTTATGTCGACACTTCTGAATTAAAGCCACCTCGATTAAAGTGAAATATTCTTTTCCATATGTTGAATTAAGCTTATGTATCCTTCACAGCCGACATGGTCAGTTGGAAGATAGAGACCCATATCGCCTCAGAGACCGAAATGGGGGCTCAGTCCTTTGTTATCAATGCGGACAATCGGCTCTTCCGAGCAATCTATCTGCGTCTGCGCCAGCGTCGAAACGTCCTCGAAGGTCAGCCTCGAAGGCTGCTTCACCTGACGCGTGGAAAAGTATTGTGTCGTGTGATTACTGCAACCTTCATTGGCATCTCGATTGCCTTGACCCTCCTCTACCAACATTGCCGCCGTTTAACAAGAAATGGATGTGTCCCAATCATGCTGAAAAGGTTTTGGTAAGAATTGGCGCCTCTTGGCGGTGACAAAATCTGACACGCTTGGATTAGCCATCGAAACGACGTGTTCCCAAGCATCATGCCCCACCGATAGAAAGAACAAAACCAAGGCAGTTTAACAACGGGAACATCGACGTTATTCATCCTCAATACACCACTGCTATATCTGCCCCATCAGTGCCCGTGGATGAAGTCCTGATCAATGGTCGACGTTATCGAGTTCCCGAAAAAGTCATCATCCTTGACTTCTGGAACAAACTCAACAAGTGTGATGAACATATTCAAAGGTATGGCGTTTCTTTTGTTGAGTCATCGATATGCTTATCTTTTATCAGAGATGAGATCGCTTCTGGAATGTCGTCTCCATTGACAGAGCTCAGCTCGCTTGACGACGAAGATGATCTATCATCACCGCAGCCTAGTCAAATTGCAAACGGTGACTTTGACGACCATTCTGCTGCTGAGGTGAGTTCGTTTACAATCATACGTTTCAAAATATCGAATACCAGTAGGTTCTTTGTGGTCTTTCTGTAAAACGAAGGAGCAATCCGTTTAACGCTCTTGGCATCCATGGTCCATCAAAGAAATTCGTTGATCGGTCTGTTCAGACAGATATTGATTCACGAGTAAATACTTTTGTAGCCAAGAACAAAGTTGGACGGCCTCGCAAAGTAATTTGCATGATTTACTTTTCAGAAACGCTACTAATGGTTCATAGTTTCCTCCGCTCGAGGAGCCATCAACTACTGTCCCTAAACGCACTGCGATTAACAGAAGAACCAGTGGGTCTGCCACAACGTCATCGAGTGTTACAGCACCCATCATCCGGCGAAAACGCGCATCGCAATACGTCGCCCCTGAAGCAAGCACCAGAGAGTTGAGGTCGAAGAGCAACACAGATACTAGTGTATCTTCGCGGGTATGAAGGTCCTTGGTTACGTTGCGTAGTACTCATATTTTTATCAGAGTCCTCTTTTGCAGATGGAGACATCAACCAAAGGCGAAAACAATGGGTTTGGAATGACCGCTTCGGCTTCTGTCATAACACGGCCTTCGCAGCCCAAGGGCATAAATGTCAAAGTGTGACCTGAAGTTCTTTACTCTCTATGTTTTTTAACCCCCCCAGCTCAGATGGAAGAAGTTGAGACGCTTTTGACCAGTCCGCTGATCCTTGATAGTGTGGACGGAACATTTACAGGGTCTGCGAAGGTACGTGTTTTTCGATTGCCCATTGCATTACTATGTTCATGCAATTATAGACTCGTATCATTCGTACACCTCGTCAGATGATTCCTTGGAATAAAGTTCCGTCGACTTCAGGCAAAGAAACGAAGGAGAGACGGGGCAAAAAGCGGAAAACACGGGATGACGAAGTGCCGGGTGAAGACGGAGAAAACGGTTTGGATTTCAAGCCTTTGCAAGAGACCGCCAAGGGTGCTAAAATTGACAACGATGAAAAAATTGGACGAGAACCCAGGAAACTTATGAGGACGCCTTCTCGTTCTGGGCACCTTGGCATGACAAACAATGAAACAACACCATCGGCTTCAGCGCACATTCAATCGCCATCGTCTACGATGGTTACTCCCTCCCTCAAGATTCGCCTTCCGCGTCCCAAAACCTTCAATGCTGCTGGCACTTCAGTTACGAATATGGATTCACCAGGCAAGCAATGATCTGGATGGAGAGGTTCTCCAGCAACATAAATTCACATTATACTTCATCTTACACCCTTTATTTTATGATTAATTGAGCAATCGTATCTTAGTGAAATCTTTCTGTATATCATTGCAAACTTCCAAGCGTAGCTTGAGAATCCCTCATGCTTATGTAAGCGAATTAGACTCGAGTTTGACTGTCTAAACGCAATTGTTCTTCGTATCCTTTTCGTTATTTCTCTATCCAGCATGAGTCGTGGTGGTTCGAGAGGATTCGGAAGAGGCGGTATGTCATGCAATTCTTGTCGATTGAGGGCGACTAATAACTTTTTAACAGGTCGTGGAGGTGGGAGGGGGGGTTACCAAAACAGAGATGCTGGTCCTCCCGACCAAGTACTCGGTATTTTACATACCCCGTTAAATATTTGAATTTTTTAATTGACCTTCTTAGAAATGGGCACGTTTGTCCATGCTGTAGAAGATGAGATGCTCTGTGCATCAACGATTAAGGACAAAGTCCCATTTTTCAACGCTCCAATATACTTGCAAAACAAGTCGCAGATAGGCAAGGTCGACGAAATCTTAGGACCAATAAACGAAGTGTATTTCTCTGTGAAGATGGGCGAAGGGATGGTTGCCAGTAGCTTCAAAAAGGGTGACAAAATTTACATTTCGGGAGATAAGCTTCTGCCAGTGGAAAGGTTTCTTCCAAAACCAAAGGTTGTTGGAGGTCTGTCAAGATCCTTATGTTCAATCTGGTATTTCTACTAATACACATCCAGGTATTACAAGTGAATTTTTTCCCTTCTGGTTTAGTTTTTAAGTTATTTATTTTGATAGAAAAACCCAAGGGTCGTGGAGGAGCAATGGGCCGCGGTGGTCGTGGTGCGCCAGGAGGTCGTGGTTTTTCTGGAGGTCGTGCCAGAGGTGGCGGAGGAGGACGCGGTGCTTCAAGAAGGGGATTTTCTGGAGGTAGGGGCAGCGGTGGATTTCGAGGTGGAGGGGGTGGATTCAGAAGTAGCTCGGGGTATGGGGGACGAGGAGGCTTCCGTGGGTCGTAATACTCATATATGCAAATGTACATTGCGGATAACCATATATCGCAAAAGATCGACATCATTTAAAGCTTCAAGGATTTGACTTCTAAATGAACTTCTCGGATTCTTTCACCACGTTCTTTCTGGCGAGATATCGTCTGAAAACCTATTTTAGTTTCTTCATGCAATGTTTGTTAAGGGAACATACTTGATTTAATTCGTTATTTGCAGCAGCCGTCTTTTGAAGTGTGTCTTGGATGTTTCCATGGTGGTCACCTAAAATTCCTGGACTTTAGGATGAGTAATGAAAGGAAGTTGGTGTGCTCACTGTCTTCAGGCACCGGTTCGTCCATGTCGTCTTCCGCAGTCGTTAAAGAGGCAGCATCAAGTTCTCTATGTCGCTCAACAAGAGTGGCCACATTTGTTTCGATCTCTTTCGGAATTGCACGTCTAGCTTCTGCTATACGTTTATGCCACTGGAGTCGCGTATCTGCCAAGGACCATATCCGCCTATCCAATGCCTCATCAAATGGTTCCATTTCTATACATTCGTGATGGGTGACTCTGAGAAGAGCTGTGATTACACACCTCTGCCACTTTCGTCGAGGGCTTCGAAGGTGTTTCCGTTTATTCGTAGGTTCGGCTGAGCAAAATTAAATGTTCTTTCAATAAACTACGGAAAATAGTTAGTAGTTACAAATGATTAGCACTTGTGACAGGCAAACCTCGTCAATGTACGCCAGCATCGCGTCCTGCTTGGAAGAGTGTGTTGCACTCAAAGCGGCGTGAAACGACTGAAGAACAGCCTCTCTGTAGTTGGATTTCAGTTTTTGCCAGTCTTGGACTGTCCCAACGGATATACGAGTAGGCTCGTCGCGGTTCTCCATGAAACCACTTTGCTGCTGTAGACACTTGTCGTTAATCTAGAAATTAGGAGATGCGATAAGTTATAACGTGATCGTGGTTGATCATAAAGTTGATCAATATCATGGTCCTATTCGCGTTACATTCGACGATCAGACACAGAATCTCATCCTTAGCTCCCACATTAACAAAGCGATTCGAGTCGAATTTGACGGTCATGGCATCCGCAGGACCAAAAATTATTTCAGAAACAGAGTTGTCCGCCTCAGAAGCGAAGTGAGCATTGTCATTTTTACCCTAAATCACCATCGGAGTCTACGACGCAAATCCACTAGATGGATTACCCTGAAGAAAATTAAGTATGTGGACAAAGATGGAAAAGAGGTAAAAAGAAATTGTTACATAGGGACAAATTTGCCCAATACCTTCTATAGAGAACTTGGGAATGCGCAGAACGGAAGACCCGCAAGTCAACCGGAGTTGATGGCGAGTCTTAAGCGCCTATCGTGTTGCTTTGACTAAAGAATTGGCACAGCCGTCTCCGTTCTTGCAATTGTGAGATCCAGAACCAACGCCTTTAGGCCGTCTACCGTCGTCATCGAACAATACCGACCGCCGATTGGGAAGTACATTGTCGGTTTGTACCTCATTTTTTTTAACAGCTTTTCGAGGTTCACAAATTTGTTGAAAATCAGAATTACCTGCAGGTAACTTCTGACCGTCGGGCATCCCTATCTTTTCATACCCTCTTCTCTCAGGTCTGATTGATGAAGGTGAAACTGCAGAGCAAGCTGCAATACGTGAACTTGAAGAAGAGACTGGATATAAAGCCACCAAGGTTCTGCGAATATCCCCTGTTGTTGTCAGCGATCCAGGTGATTAATCCCATAAGCAAAAATGGTCGATTTGCTTAGAATAAGATAGGCATGACGAATGCCAACATGCAGTTTGCTGTGGTAGATGTTGACCTGGAAGACAAGATGGAGTTCCCAGAGCCAAACTTAGAAATTGGTGAACATATTGTTACGAAGGTTGTAGAACTGTCGAAATTGAAAGCTGAATTAGATGGTAATCGTTCTTTTCCTATTTCATGGTTGATATCTCATTTGCCCATAGAATATGATAGAAAGGTAAATCGGGTCAAACAGAAATCCCCATCTCTAACGACATCCTCAGGGGTTTGTTATTGACGCGCGTCTTTACCACTTTGCTCTTGGTCTTGACTCAGCCTTGCAAATCGAAGGAATCATATAGCGATGTAGATAACGGTAGGGAGGTATATATCAGAATGCCATGCCTAGTACAGCTTAACGTTTACGTTTGACTTTCCCGTTTGCGGCGGATTTCTTCTTGGGCCGTTCGCCATCTGAATCATCAGAGCCGGTAGCCTTCTTAACATCTGCCCGCTTCTGGTCGGCTGCAAAAAATAAAGTAAGATATTACACTGGAAAGAGATCTCTAATTCGAGTTACCCTTGGCAGCTTTGCGTTCCAATTCATCCCAGTCTTCTCCTAACGTCATACACAGTGAGAAATTGTTGGGAAACCTCAATCGGACCTACCTTCTTCGCTGTCATCACCGCCCCCAAAGTCAGATCCACTTTCGTCGCTTCCACTCGCATCAGAATAGTCACTTTTTTCGTCTGAACTAGAACTTAAAACGACGTCATCAGACTCGGCTTCAAAATCGGACTCTGATCCAGATGCTGAGGAATGTTCGCTCTAGGACAATTCACATGAGGCGCCGCGGTGATCGGCAACCAGTAACACTCACTTCGACACCGCCTGCACCACCCAAGAAGTTCCAACCTCCTTGTCGGAAGAACTCGAATGGGTTATCATTGACGAGCTTCATAATGGGACCCCAGTTTAAGTTAACGGGTCCTTCGCTCATGGGAATATCGACGGAACTGACAGGACAATCAATATAGCAAAAAGAGGTGGACAGATAAGTTATACTCAAGCCAGTTCTTCACATCGTCCATTTGTGAACTGGGAATGGAATTGATGTGAAGAGGAGGTTTAGTGAAGTCTTTGAAAATAAAGACGAGATCAAATTGCCGGAGTCCATATTGAACGCGTTCAAGGGAGGAAATTTCGATTTCAGACAGTGTTACAACCAGGAAAGGTGGATCTGTCAGATGAACCAAACATTCAGTTGTTGGTTGCAACCGAGCACTCATGCGGAATGGAACGCCCTCGAATGATAACTCTCGGAAAGGAATATCCAACTCTAATGTCTCCCCAAGCTGTCAAGATACATGAATTATTATAGAGCGGCCAGGAAGAGACAAGGCACGCACCGATGTCGAGGCGGCCTCAGCAATTTTTTCTGCAAATGCCTTGATCTCCCTATTGAGGATCGTCCTCCGCCTTCTCTCCTGCTGTTCCATCTCAATTTCGTCCTCATCACCATACCGGTGTTTACGTTTACGATTTCCAGTCTCGTCAAATTGGACATCAGTAGCTTCCCGGAAGAATTGGACATCCTAAAGAATAGTGTCAAGGGCAAGGGGGAAAACGATCAAAAGAAGGGACAATATACAAATGTTTTTTTCTTGCCAATGATAATGGGAGCTTTCAGATGCAGATGAACAAGGACCAAGAGTTCATGATCACAAGGTTGGAAGAAAAGATGTTTGATATTGCTGAACAAGAAATCTATGATGGTAATAGTATCAGGCTACGAAGTGATTGTTCGACAAATGACACATACCGAGTTTTTGAGGTCCCATCGATTGATACCGAATGCCATTCTGGTGGATCTCAACTTCGCCAGGTAATCTTTTACCATCAAGGGCTGGACGGATGAAAGCCTCGGACATTTTGATTGGCCGACGCCCTTTGACTTCAGCGAGATTGCCTTGTTCAACAACATCCGCCATTTCCTTCTTTTGTTGCTCGCGTTTGTTGGCCTCTTTCTTCAGATCATTGATTTGTTTGACAAGATTATCCAAGCGATGACCATCTGGAGATCGATATGATACAGAACGGATAAAAGTTGCATCTGGATCTTCGAACGGCTAAAGAAGAGGTAAATAAGTGACATATAGTAGGGTGAAATGCCCACCGTGTCCTCCTTCTTGCCAGCTAATTGACCTGGTGTTTGAAAATTGATACGGAGATAAGTGAAATCTCCTTCGTCATTTTTACTCGCGTTTTTTATCGTGTTGATGTGGAAGGGTACGGCGAATCCGTGGATCGGCAGGACTACAGTTTGAGCTTTGCGGTCGACAAGGATCTACAAGGAGTGAGCGCTTGCAACGAGCAAGCAAGAACAACTACGTACGCGAAGCTTGTCAACATCGGGTGGCAAAGCGCCTTCTCCCTTATAGCTTTGGAATTTTTTCCAGCCTTTTCCCTCCTTTCCGCCTAATCCTCCTCCGTCTTCGGAGAACCTAGCAAGACCGCGAGTCTGTAAATTATCGTGTAACTCCCGTTGATGGTCAATCAGCTTCGCCAATGCTGTTTGGTGGACTTCGTCCTGGGCAGCACGGCGCTGATTGCGGAGAACTTTAGTGCCAGCAGTTTTATGTTTGACTGGGGAGCCGTTCTTCAGTGGAATGGCTGGGGCCTTCTTGCTAGGCTTCTCTTCTTCACTATCTTGTGTCAAGAAGAAAAGTGTATCCTTTGGAGATTTAATTCCTTCTGTCAAGAGCATTGACTTGTCGTCTTCTACTTTGATTGTGTCCACTAAATTAAGAGAATATCTAAGTGATGAACAGATGATAAACATAGTGTATCAAAAGTGAAAAAAGAGACGGACTGTTTGCCGGATTGGTCTGTGAGGCCAGTAAAACCAAGACTAAGGTTGAGAATCATGTTCTTCCGTAGTGTCCGTGTGTTCTTTGGCGATAGGAGATAAGCAGCATCACGGAATTCAATCCCGGTCTTGAAAGACGGTGAATAAGAGATAATAGTAAAACACGCGAAAGATACCCACAGAAAAGCCGACATTTTTGACGAAAAATTTTTCCAATTCGGAATTTTTCTCCTTGACATAATTGAGTGCACGTTGGTAAACGTCACGGGCGGAAACTCCATCCTTTGTGAATGCGAGTAATTCTGCTTGAAGGGAGAGCAACAGATTGTACCGCGCCTCTTGATCCTGGTATAAAAGACTGAGATGATCACATTACCAACAAGTCAGGAAAGACATACGGTATCGGGGTCCACAATAAAAGTTCGCCCGACATTGGTGCAGTAGGACCGATAGCGCATTCCAAACGATACCAGGAAGACACCCTTGTGTGCAATGTTGTCATCCGAGGATTCCACAGTATATCTGAGATCGTAGCCCGATTTCGAGGACTTCGAGACAATAATTGGAGGATAGCAAAACTCAACCGAGGGCCAATCAACCTGAGTTGACTTGAGAAACCAACAACTTGGGTCGACGAGAGGACGACATACTTTATCTAATCCTTTGCCCTTACTCCATACCTTCATGTCCGGACCCTTTGCTTCCTTCCCTTCTCCTGATCCCAAGCGTGTTTCAATCTGAACAGACAGCATTTCATGAGTGATTTTAGATTCTTTGTCGAGAATCGACTCCAACTTCGGTGCAACATGATGTTTCAAGAGTGTAGAAGACAGGGTTGCAGCAACTTGAGCAACTTTCTGAGGCGAGTTAGCCTCAAAATACCAAAGGAGGAAGACTACTCACAAGTTCATCTTCGTCTTTAATCGCCATGAGTGTGGAGATAGCCGGAGTCATGTCGATAAGTTCGGGCTTTGAAGCAGCGCCGTCCAGAAGTGCTTGCCACTCGGTAAAAAGCTTCCCGGAAGCAGTTTCCTTGGAGAGAATGCCCACTTTCTGAGTCGATGTGTATGCTGCAAAGAATCTGGAAAGTGCATCACTGGCATCTTTTGCTTTTGGCCTGGCGATAATCTCTATTGTGACACCTTTCGCAGCATTCTCAATTTGCCCCAAGACCTTAGCTTTAAATAATACGGCGTCAACGCAAGGAAGTATGAATTTGGACGAGATTTCACCTTTCGAAGCTGAGCACAGAATTGAAAATTTCTGCTTTTGGAAAAGGAAAAGTGTCGAGGGGAATTCATAGCCCAGAAGCCATTGCTGCGTGTTTTAATCAGCGATAAATGAAACTGCAAACCGCAATACGGAACATACCTGGAAGCAAGACCCTTTTCGCATGGGCTCATCTTCGGAAGTAGGATCTCCTGCAATCAAAAAAAGAGCATCCGCTTCGGATATTGACTGGAAGTCTTCGTTGGTCAAAGCACTCTTAAAAGACATATTCACAATCAACATCCGTCAGAAGAGAGGTGTGGTCAAGTACATACGTTCCAACCATCATACAACCGCTTGACGCGACTAGCAAAAATTGTTTTGCTTAATTGCGTATCCGACATGATAATACGAGATGAATGGACAAGAGCCTGGACGCGTCGGGAGTCAGACTCAAACTGGTAAAGTCGCGACCTGCAAACGGAGTTTGAATTTCGGCCCGTAACTCATTTGTCATTCATTGCTACATAGGGGTGCCAGATCTTTCAGTATGAAGACTATTTCTTCCACTCGTATCCCTATTCCAGCTAGCCTTTCTTCCTTTGCCTCCCAAGACTGCAAGACTTCCCGCTCCAACCTTGTCAACAGATTTTCATCTTGGCTGACGTCGCTTCTTTGTCGCTTTTCTAAAACAGCAGAGACTTCAGAAAATTCTCGTTCGGCACGACGACGGGCGATTATATTATATAACGTCTTATAGACATTGTCCAGGATAACAGAGGACGCCTTTTTCAGGTCGATATACCTGTAGCAAAGTTGCCTTTAAATTCGGGTATCTGCAGCAGTTCAAACAACCCACCAGAGATAAAAAGTACGCGTCGGATTGCGGTCTGCGCTTTTTGGAACTTCCTGTATGCTGATCAAGGAGTCGGCAGAAAGATTCGCGAGTAATGGTCGAACGTCTTTAGGCGCCATCATAACCATTTTCGAAATCTAGGCGATTTCAGTATGGTAAACCTTTCCAAGAGAGGTGCTAGTACCTGTTTTTCATCCAGCTTCTCTGTACTGAGCAATAATCTAACGATTCTTACTCCTTCTGCACCATGTTTCTCACGCGCAACGGCCTCGACCACATGTCGTCGCAATTTACGGGCAATCAATTCGAATTCAACTTGGACTTTTGATGTGGAATAGGAGATAAACGAAGCAGAGCGTCCGTCTGGACTTGGATTGTCTGCAGAAGATAACATGCCCAAGTAGTCTTTCACATATGTCGAAGTTGGTTTTTTTTTGGATGAATATACGAGACCGTCAGCAAAGTGAGCGTCTTCGGGAATTTGCATCATTATATTCGCTACGGATATTGGGGCTATTGAATGTGAGACAAAGGTCATCCCGTAAAGTTTGAGACCTACGTGTGCGAGGTTCAGAGAGTTTCAACTGTGCCGCTTCTGTTGTCTTGAGGATTGCGGTCACGACAGTAGATGCACCTTTATTATACCTTTCTTTCACAGCACGTTCAATAATCTTTAAATTCTGTAAATAACACAAATGAAATTGAAGAGAGCACCATACCAAGTTCCGGATGTGAATGTTAAATTTTTCGTAATTCACTCTGAAATAGATGGTATCCTGATAGAATGTGAGTCCAGAACTTGTCGTGCAAAAACAGCTTACATCGACAATTTCTTCTGTATCCAAGGTCTTCCGCTGAAATAACGGTTAGAGAGCGGTAAACAAAGTCAAAGCGTAAAACCTTGTTCGGGCGAGGTCCTGATTGATCCTTTGCCTTCCTTTTCTGCAAAAATGAACTGAGTTTTTCTTTTATTGAAGGTGTCCAATGACCCATTTACTAGTCCTATTTGTTCCTCCTTTTCTTGTTCACTTCTAAGACGCGCCACTGCAATCTCTTTTGCTTGTCGTAGCTCCTTGGCTGTGGGGAAACCGGAGATCTTGCGCCTTTCTTCTGTTTCGTACTGCATGAGTCTGTCCCGAAGAGACTCGTGTGAGAGAACGGTCGAGGGCTTCAGGTACAAGCCAGTCACAAGTTTATGAAATGTTTGATTGAATTGACTGATTTCTAACATGCATTCAGCGGGAAACACCAAGAGAGAAAAGAAAGCAACACACTTTTATTCTCGCAAATATGGAGTAAATGGAGAACATCAGACGAGCGAAGTTTACCGTGGTCTAATATTATCTGAATAATTTCGGCTGCCTAAGTTGCTTCGGTGTCAATGAATGACAAAAAAGGAGAAATCTCCCCACTATTTGCCCAAATAATTGCTGAGACAACCAAATGAACCTCCCAAACCTCAAGCGCATTAAGCATTCATCCATATTGAATTCGAAAACGTCTGTGTCATCATCTTCTTTGGAATGCCATAAAATATTTTGTTGTATAAGAACTAGAATACAAGCCCTTGCGGTTCTCGGCTTGAGCTTAGAAAGGTGGATTAACTGAGCAAGTCGTAAACGTCCTCGAGTTAGCAAAATGGATGTCAGTTCCTAAAATAAATAATGAATTCATGTTAAATATGAACTCTAACAGGCAACCTTACCGATGCAAAAGGACCGAAATGCCAGTGAATTATTTCAGTGCATAGTTTCCTGTGTACATCGGTCATAGCAATGAAGATTCAAGATCGGCAGTAAGTATAAAATAACGGCTAAAGTTGAAAATATAGCGAAAATGTGCCACCTGCAACGCTGACAATGGACAAAAGCGTGAAAGTTGTTTCTTAAGTGTTTTCATTAAGATAATTTTCGAGAGGGCCAGCAATTATGTAAGAAGTGCAGACGCGCACCACCTGATCGTGACTGTGTGACGTCGCGACGCGTTCTTTGGAAGCTTTGTCACTGGACACTCTTGTGAATCTAGGCAATGCCTGCTCAGCTATCGGACGAAGAAAAGCGTGCTCAACTGTGTGTTTCCGTGTGCAGAATCTTCGAACAGGCAGGCAATAGTGTAGCAAATCATGGCAAGAATTTTGTCGCATTGTACAAAATCCACATCGACCTTGCGGAATTCACGGAATCGTTCAAGAAAGGCAAACGGGAACTTTTTAAACTCGTTGGAGAGAAGGATTTTCAGGACACCCTCAAAGGGATTTTAACGAAAACCTTTCCCCTCAGAAAAGGTGAAACAATTGGAGATCGAGTAATCAAGTTTGTTGGCGGCTATGTCAAGTATGCAAATGAAAAAGGTCAGCAGAGTGCTACAAACTGTGCGAATTAACTTCACGTAACAATTCAGCTATCGAGGGAGTGAAACAGGAGGAAGGCGACGAGGAGGAAGACACCACAACTGCTTCCCGCTTCACGGCTCATCTTCTCAACTGGCTTCTTGCTGGCTTTCTAGCAAAAGATAAGAACGTCCGTTTTCGGGTTCTACAGACTGTAGCAGAGATGATAGCGCATCTTGGAGCTATTGAGTGAGTCTACTGTTTGGTCCTTACACCTTTCTCGGCATGCCTAATCGCATTTTAGCGAAGACGACTACAAGAATCTTCGAGCATCTCTTATCGATCGGTTAAACGACCGGGAGTGGGTCGTGCGCTACCAGGCTGTCATCTCTTTGGCAAAACTATGTGGAACGGAAGACCCTTCCGAACTCTCGGATGGAGAGCAATCCATTCTCAGCATTCTTCTAGCAACCATGACATATGATCCATCACCGTAAGGCTACATACCCTGTGGTGTATTTGAAGTTAACCCTATTCCAGCGAAGTGCGACGAGCTGTTCTTGTCAATATTCCAATCTCGAAAGAGACGTTGCCTGCTATTTTGGATCGAACTAAAGACACCGACAATAATATGCGGAAAGCCTTCTACGATTCTGTTATGGGAAAAAATGTTCTTCAAGGAGACGAGAAGATCATAGGACCAACGCATCCACGCGCTTTGAGCATTCAACAACGGGAACTCGTTGTTCGAAATGGCTTAGGAGACCGGGAACCAGCAGTTAGGGCAGTAGCTGCTTCTCTTTTGGCGACCTGGGTAGACGTTGCCGAAATGGATTCGGAAAATAACAGGGATTCAGCTAAGGATGACAAGGGGGGGAAAGATCTCGAAAAAGGGGTGTTGGCGTTTTTGACCCTCTTCGATTTGGCTGAAGGCACTGTTGCTGCTGATGCATTACCAAGGGTCTTTCAGGCAAGGGTCGATATATTCGACAATATTGAGTTTGATGGTATGCAGTCACTGTCGTGAAAATACTGCTGTTCACTGCTCTTTAGATGAGTACTGGTCAAACCTCACTCCAGAGAAGGCGTTTTTAGCTCGGGTTTTCGTGGAATATTGCAAAGACAAGCAGGATAATGTACGGCTTGAAGCTACACTCCCTGTAGTGACCTCGATCGCGTTTCGCATCCAGGAGTACTACAACCTACTTCAGGACGAGTATCCCTCCTTGACAAAAGCAGGCTTAGGAGATGGTGACCCTCAGAACAAAGAAGACGAAATTGCAGCCAAGGAACTTGTGCTGGCAGAACTGCTCAATCTTGCCGTCAGTCTCGATTACTCCGATGAAATTGGCAGACGGAAGATGTTTCAGCTTGTCCGTGAGTATATCCATTTCTCCTTAAATATTCCTCAACCCGTCATAGGCGACATGCTCCTGCAAGAAAAACTTCCGCTCAAATTAATGGGACCCTGCCTTGATGTCATGAGTGTTTTATCGACTACAGAACGAGATCTGATTCGGCTAGTGGTTGAAACCATTCAAGAACTTCGTAGAGCATATGATGATGACGAGGATGGAGAAGAGGCGAGCACTGTAAGCAATAAGATTTGTGACTTGTATCCTAGTTTTTGATATCCTCACAGCAAGCTGAACGTGATAATGATGATGAGACTTCACAAACAAAATCTGCCCGGAAGTCTACCGACAATATGACCCCGGAACACAGAGCTCGCGTGGATCGAATTGATCTGCGATGTCTTTCCCTATGTCAGCGAATGCTTGAGCGCGTGAATAGTGTAAGGCTCAAATTTTCAACAATTTCTATTGGTCTGATGATTTTTTTGCAAGACCTTTGAAGAGAACATTATGCTTGACGGTGTCCTACGAGAGTTGATCATCCCCTCTGTTCAAAGGAAGGATGAAGTGTTTAGGGACTTAGGTGTCAAGTGTTTAGGATTATGCTGTCTTATTGCAAGGGTTTGTGTCTGTGGAATGCCTGAATAACATGAGCTGAATAAAATATTGCAGCGCTTGGCCCTTTCAACAATGCCTTTGTTCATGAGTATGATACCCTCAGCTCCTTCGAACATCAAGATTACACTTGTCCAGTGTCTCTTTGATATTTTTATGGTGCACGAAAGTGCTATGTTCAAGAATCAGGATAACAATGTAGGTGTCATAAGTCAATTTTACTGAAAAAAAATTTTAACTTTCACAAAGCTGGAGGCTCTTACAGCATTCCTCTTGCAGAACATTGAAAAGGAACAAGATCCAGAAGTCAAAGCAACATTCTGCAAAGGCACCTCCAAGCTAGTCTTGTCTGGCATGCTTACAGATGTCAATGTTGGTAGTGGATTTCATTTGGTATAAATGCACTGCTAATTTTTATTTTATCCTCTAGGTTGTCAAGAATCTCATCAAGGCTTATATTTCACCAGCAACAGTGAACAATCAAGATTTACGACAATGTCTTGCCTTTTTTTTGCCTACATATAGCCACTCTTCTCCTGTGAATCAAAAACGCATGTGTGAAGTAAATCACATTCAATTACAGTGTTATTATTTAATATTTCTCCATTGCAGATCTTCATTCACATGTTTCTGGACATCTGTCAAGACAGAAAGGAGATGATGGAGGATGATGATGAAATTATTGGCTCCTCACAAGTTGCTGCCATGTTTGTTGACTGGACTGATCCACTCATTCTTTCCCAAGCCATGTTGGTGTTGACCCCTCCAGTTGTTATTTTCAAGCATTCTGACTTCTGTCCATTCCAGGAGTGCAAGAGGTGGACGAGGCATCAGCAGTACTGAAGAAGCTGTACATCTTGATCTGGCAGAAGATGTCCTAAAAACACTTTTTGAGAAGGATCTCAAGATTACAATTGAGAGTATGTATATTATCTATTTCATTCCTATCAATAGACTCAGCAAATCCATAGAAGAGGACAAGAGGGTGTTGTGTCAGCTTCTCAACAAGCTGCATATCCCTGACACTGTTGATGACTATAAGATCCTTTCACTCAAACTCCTTGTAGATCACTTATGCACTGTCAGTTGCTTTTGCTTCATGGAGTTGAATAATCTAATTCTCTTGACAGAGACGTCCTTTGCGAGACACAGTCTGCAATACTGCTCTTGCCAAATTTGAAACAACCATTGTGAAGAAATTTGAAAGGCAGCTTGATCACTTCAGTGAAGAAGAATTCAGGAAACTTGAGGAATTGAATGATTTGTTCAATTTCCTGGATAGCATCATCCCTTTGGATGATGATGAAATGATTGAATTAGATCCTTCCAAGAGGAGTAAAAAAAGGTAAGAGTTCCTGAATTTTCAAAAAGATGTAAGCAAAACTATATGGTGCTGCGTGCAGGCGATCAGAAAGTGTTGTGATTATAACGCCTGACTATTCTGGGTCTCCAGAGAACATCAACAGCAAAAGAAGGACCAAGTGGGTTCAATGGATGTCTTTCAAACACTTCTAATTCTTTTGCAGGCGCCCTCGCATTTCCTCTGAAGGTGAAGATCAATATACCAAGAGAGACAGTATGCCCCCACCCAAGGTCCCAACACGAATTTTGCCTCGAAGAGCAGTGTTGGTTGATTACCCTCCAGCAATTTGCATTTATTGATAGAATTTTTTTAGTGCTGCAAAGAAACCCATACAACCAATCATTATAAGCTCTGATAGTGAAGATTTAGAAGAGATTTCTGTCCCTTCAATCAAGCAAAGGTAAGTGGGTTGGATTCTTGACCATTGGTATCACTTATGCTCCTCCAGATCACAAAATCAACCATCAGTCAAAGACGAGGAGGCCGAGCTCGACAAAGATATCAATAAATTACTCGGAAACAATTCCTTTGCAAGTGCTTCAACTGTCAGTGAGACATCGTACGACTCCATCATGGGTCCAGACTCTGAGGGTGAAGAGGATGAGGTCAACGGCCTCCTCGCTGAATGATGCATTGTGACCCTAATTTACCATTTGATTGTATCCTTGTATCCTTCTTAGTTTAATCAACGATGGCATGTTGTAAAAAGTTTGTATATAATGCATTATTTAAAGAGAATGGAAATTGCAAACTAGGTCCATAAGCCCATGAATGTTACACATAATCTCAATGCACCCCCCGCACGCGTCCAGCTACCCGAACACCAATCGCTTCGAATTTTCATCTGTAGAATTTAGCAGTAATGACTGAAACTGACGCTGGAAAGAGAAATAGATCATAAGTTACTTAACCTCATACTCGACCTGCTTTTGTTGGGGGAGACCCCGACAGTTGCGACGCGAGGAAGACAGGGAACGCCGTCAAACCAGCGTATGAAGGCATTCCATATCTTCACTCAGTCCGTGAACGTTTTGGATCTGTGAACGGTGTGAGATATTATTATCAATGTCAGCGTAGTGACACCCTCATACCAGGAGATCCTGGGAGATCCCATTTTTCACCTTCATCCTCATCATATTCTCCTCCGCCGGAGTCGTATTCATCGTAAGTCCGTTTCGATGCCCCGCTCGACAATGTGACTGAACTATGGTTGGAGGCTGAGTTGTCATTTTCGTGGTCATCTCCATCAACCCAACTTCCATTGGCGGTATGATACTCCACGAAATCTTGGTTCCAGTTGCCATCATCAAAAGATATGGGATCTGTTGGAAGTTCAGGCAACACCTCATCTTCAGCATCTTCGACCTGCTCCTGAATATCTTCCTTGTCTTCATGATGGGTAGAGTCGTCTATAAATTGTGTTGACTTAATCGTAATCAGGAGGAACCCGAGTGAACCTACCCGTATTCTTAATATCCCCTTCAAAAATCTGTTCCCCACAATCGGAAGGCTGCGGAAATGGTTGAAAATGATCAGGAGCCGGGACTAGGAAAAGTTAGACAGATTTTCGTTTAAAAGAGAATGGGACTTACCAGAATCAGTCTCTGCTTCGTCTTCAGCGTCTAAATGCTCGTAAAATACATCATCACCTTGTTCTTCTCCATTGTCATTAACCTCCTCTTCAACAAAGACCGCTCGCTCTGTAATATCCGCGTCTTCGAGACCTCGCTCAGGATCTTGCCCGCCATTGGCATATTCATTATCTGCTTCTTCGAGTAAATCGTGCTGGTGTTCCGAGGTGTTGTCAGATTTATCATTGTCGTATTCTTGGTGTTCACCCGCTTCAGCTTCTAAAACATCGAGACCGACCACTGCAACGTCACCGTCAGAGGATTCACCATCATGACCCTCATCCTGCAACGCCGGATGAGTGACTGTGGACGTCGACGTCGCTCATCTCCGTCGTAGTGAGCACCTTCATCACGCTCGTCTGAATAAGGAGCCGCGACCTGACCCAGGGAACCATCTTCCCCGTCTACTGCACGACTATCTTTCCCTTCTTCGTGGTGGTCATGCTTGGATTCTGTACTTGTAACATCCTGTCCCTCCTCTTGTGAAATCTGCTGCGGTAAATGAGTTTCTGGTAAGATCGTTTCCGCTAGCCTCTCAGCAGCGTTATCCTTGACTTCGGCAACTGCGTCAGGTTCTGTGGTTGCTGCGCGAGAATGTGAATTTTCAGTAGAAGCTTCTTTATGGTATATACTTTCTGTCACGGAAGTCGGAATCGGTTGTTGATCTACAATAGCAATTAGGGGAATGTGAAACGGTAATTTCCAGCAGTGATACTCACTGTCCTGGACTTCTGCATGGTTTCTGGCCGGTATCTCTCGAGACGGCAGTTCCAATTGAAGTCGACTTACATGTTCCTGTAGCTGTTGATATCGTACAATAAATCTTGGCGTGGAAGGGTACAACCTCATCCTCAGCGGACCACTGATCCCAGAAGCATCATGTAACATGTTGAGATCATGCAAAGAAAGTTCGCGTGCGTATATGTTGTCCTGGAATAAGAGTATTGAATTTTATCCTTCACCACAATATGACCAGAAACCATACCTCACTGATAGTCAACACAAGATCAACGGCTTGAAGAACGAGCTCAGCATCAGCTGGGTGAACAGTTGTCTGAACGACTTCGTCCTGACGCAGAGCGTCGAAAAGGGCAGAAAGAGATTCGTAATATAAAGTCGGGAGATGGTGAAGAAGTGTACGATGTCTTTCTTGCTGGGATTCCGCCGAGGATGACTTCCATTCCGGAGGCTCGTTGAAGAAACAATACTGAAAATCAACATCTTCGGATACGAGGGACAGTAGCACGGGAGGTGGTGGGTCAATGTAAACACCTTCCGATATTTCATGAGGATCACCAGATGAATTCAACTCTACATGAGAGAGATTTGCATGATCACTTTCCGGATTTTCTGCTCTGTCTTGTGGAGTATCCTCGTTGGTCGTGACAGCTTCCTCCAAAACTGGATTTAAACTAGGTTCCACGTTTTCTGTAGCTCCCTCTTCTGGACTACGTTCCTCGGTTTCTGGAGTCGTCCCACCACGGGAGGGTTGGTTTTTGTTGATTGCCGGTGTTGGCTCTTCCAAAGGGATAACTTGAGGCAAAGGATGGTTAGCATCGTCCTGTGGAGCAGACGGAGGAAAACTTGAGTGTGCACCGGGAGCACCATTAGTATGCGACAAGTCCTCGTGTGAGACTGCTGCTGCGACTCCCTTTGGTAACGAGGAAAACGCTGACTCAATCACCGAAGAGACATGTCCTTCTGCTGCATGCTCTGCTCCTGGAACTGCTACTTCAACGATATCCTGTGGATGTGTTATCGGAATTATAGGTACAGATTCTGCTGGCAGTGATGAATCGAGTGCGACCATTGCTGGAGAATGCGCCAATGATGCGTCATAAACCTCCACGTCCAAGATATCTGTGGCCGACCCATGATGAACGTCCTCAACCATATCGTATTCAGCACTGTTATGCTCGTCCATGTCTATCTCTATGGTAAGATCGCCTTGATTCTGGACATCGGGTTTGAGTTGGGTAATACTTTCATGTTCATGCTTTAAACCAGGGGCATCTTCTTCCATTTTTGCCTCGTCAAGCAGCCACAAGTCCGAGGATGCGTACATCTGCATATCGATGTCGGTCGTATAGTCGACCATGTGGGAGTCGTAGTTTTCAATCATGGTGGACATCTTTCGGCGTTGATTGACTTGGACAGCGTCAACTTGTGGTTAGCACACACAGGTGTTGTGGATTACGTAAGTTATATACAGTAATCTGTCGACCAACATCTCGACCAAGGTACTCTGAGTATGGTTCGCGGTGTGCTCCTCACATCCAACCTCCCACAGTTACAAAATCTGATCAAACGAGACCCTGTTGCATACAAGGAAGAATTTCTTCAGCAATGGAATCATTATAATAGCGTTCGGCAAATTTTCAAGATCAACCCGAACGAACAGGCTCAACACCACAGAGAGCTGGTGACATTCATATCTCAAGTAAGTAACTTCCCGGTGCTCTCGAGTCTTGTGAAACATCAGTTCTGTAGGTTGCAACATGTTACCCAAAGGAGACGGCCGAATTTCCTTCTCAGATATCATCTCTGTTGCTAGAGAATTATGGTATCCTTTCTCCGGATACAAAGAAAACCTTGGTGCAGAATTTGGTTATGCTTCGAAACAAAGAAGTGATTACTTCAATTGAGTATGTCGTTAGATCTCTTTGGTAGACTTTCATTGGATTTATGTCTAGATTGCTCAAGTCTTTGTTCCCTCTACTTCCTCGCGCCTCGTCCCCTGCCCTACGTTCCTACATTCGGAAAACAATTCTATCGGACATAAAAGTTGCGAATTCACATTCACAAAATCATAAGCTTAACCGGGCTGTACAAGCTATGCTCTTCGGAATGGTGGAGCGAGGAATGTCTGGAGAAGTTACGGGTGACAAAGGTAAATCGAGAGCAGCAATCTTGAATTCGGGTGACCCCGATGGTCACAATACGGACGAGGGAATGTGGGCCATCATTCTCACCAAAGAGCTATGGCGGAAACGTGTGTGGTGCGTAGTGAGCAGGTTTTGCCAAGTCGTGTGCTCACTTAAATCAGGTCCGACGCCAAGTCTGTCTCGATCGTGGCGCAGGGGTGCTTTCATCCTGCAACAAAAGTACAGAATGCTTCTTTGCATTTCTTTCTTGGAAGTGAAGAAGTGGATGATGAAGATGAGGAACAAGAGGTTCGCGTCTTGCTGTGCTTGGTTTTAGCCACTAAACTCACCTTCCAGACCATCGATGTCAAAGCTTTGCAACATCGACGAGAAATAAATAAGAAGACCAAAAGCGGCGATAAGAGGTTGAGAAAGCAGCTGAAGGGTGCTCAAAAAGTTTGCAAATTCATTGACTTTTGACACATCCTCTTAACGCAGCATTTCTAAGAAAAAGCATCATCATACGCAGTCCATGCCAAACTTTTCCGCCATTCAATTGCTACATGATCCCCAAACATTTGGAGAAAAACTTTTCGACGTGTTGAATTCATACGACAAACGCTTTACTTTGGATCATAAAATTCTCATTATGCAACTACTTTCTCGTGTAATGGGTTCGCACAAGTTATGCGTACTCGGATTTTACACTTACATCATGAAATATCTTGCCTACCGGCAAATGCGCGTTCCCAGCATATTGGTCGCTCTGGCACAATCAGTACACGACTTGACACCCCCCGACGTAATTACGCCGGTTATCCGGAAATTAGCACAAGAATTCGTACATCCCGGAGTTGCGAGCGAAGTCATTGCGGCTGGCCTGAATTCTATCCGCGAAATCAGCCGACGACAGCCTTGGGCTATGGAAGAAGACCTTCTTGGTGATCTGGTAGAATACAAGAAAAGCAAAGACAAGGCAATTACCGCTGCAGCTCGTGGATTATTAAAGCTCTACCGCGAACTGAACCCGAACATGCTGAAGCGGCGAGAAAGGGTACGTTTCCTTCTCTATTTATTTAGATGATTCCTCTACTTAGAGCACTGTAGGGCAAGGAAGCCAGCCTCACCCTTGCGGGAGGGAGTGTACCTCTACCATATGGACATATTGCTGAAGCTGCGGTGGATATTGAGGGTTTATCGGTATGCAGCTACTTTCGCCACTTGAAAACTTACTTAGAATTTGCTCCAAGCTTCTCGAAGACCACATGAAAAAACTTCGCGAAGAAGATGGCGTTGAAACAGAAGATGACGACGACGAATCAAAATGGGAGGGCTGGGACGTAGAAACAGATTCAAGCGATAGCTCTGATGAAGAAGATTGGATCAACGTCGACTCTAATGATAATGACATTGTCGTGACTGACAGTGAAGACGAGGAGAAGCCAACAGAGGAATCCCCCAAAGCAGAATCGTCGCAACCCTTGCGTGTATCTACACTGGCAACATCAAAGGTAGTTTGAATCTTTCTTGTAAACGACAACCTGAGTAATACATATTCCAGATCCTAACTCCAGCAGATTTTGCCTTGCTCAATGAACTACGGATCAAAGAAGCGGCCAAAACCGTCGAGTCAACAGGTGGTAGTAAGGCCAAACGAAAACTTGCAGAGTTGGAAGCATCGCAGAAGGCGCAAGCCGCTGAAAGGCAAGAAGACACGTTCGTCTCTGAAAATGATATTATGGGCCCCCGTAAGAAGTCTAAAGCCGACTACGCGGAACGCGTGGCTTCAATCCAAAAAGGACGGGAAGGGCGCGAGAAGTATGGCTCTCAGAAAGGCAAACAAAATAAGGCAACACCGAGTAGTTCAACGAATAGGGAAAAGGCGAGGAACAAGCCCATAATGATGATTCTCAGCAGTGGTGCAGTGAGGGGCAAGAAAAAGGCTTCACTTCGGGAAAAACAACAAAAGCTGAGAGCACACATAAATAGAGCAAAGAAATCGCGAGGGTAGAGACATAAATAAAGTAATAACTTGTACATATAAAATATTTACAAAAAATCATTCCTCCACAACGCCACGCCCGTTACAGCTGCCCCATATCCAAGAATTGGTATAGCAAGGGTATACCAAAAGGCGATTGCGAAAAGCTGTTTTTTGTTCTCCGCGAACCAAAGGGTTGCTAATACTGTTGAAGAATAACCAATGGTGATGTCCCACTTGAGAAAATCGAGGTAATGGAAGGCGGCGGCTATATTAGAAGAAAGAGGTGTTATAGACGGCAAAAGTAGCGCCTTTAATTGGATCCAATCGTTTATGTGAGGCCATATTGTTGAAATGTGAATAGAGGAAGAGAGAGTGAAGACGGCGAAGAACAAGACTCGCAGGGTGATAAAGCCCGACTGCGGGTATCGCGAACTTGGCCGAAAAAACAAGTGAACCGACTCGGCGACGGCAAGGTAGATCGGATAAAATTGCCACAGGGCAATTATGAGATGGTCATCCAACATGAGCATGGCCACCGAAGGAATGACGCTGCCCGCGATAAGCCCGAAAACTAACGCTTCCGCTTCCGCTTGGGTATATAATTTCGAGCTTGAGTTGCGAGATTTTTGCGGGCTGCCAACCATGATAAAGGCAAACCAGTAAAGCGAAATGGCTACTCCAATCGTGATAAATTGGCTGAGAAGAAACCAAAGGGCTGGATACTTAAGAATCCTGCTTTGATGGGGTCGGTAGGCTTCGAAAGTGGGGAGCAGCAACAATGGTAAGCCGATGCCAAATGCATAATGCAAGTATGAAGAGCCTTCAGGAGATTTCAGGATGACAGAAAAGAAGTCGACGAGTGGACATAAGGCCTCATCAAGACCGATGAATCCGGTGTAACTGGGTGTCGGTTTACAGATGCCTTCAAGGTCGATGCCTGACGCAAGGAAACGAGCAAACGTCAACTTGATCGCAGTTAGAACCAAAGACGAAAAAATTAGGAACGGCAATGTCAGATCTGTAGAGTAAGAATGGAAATTTAGAATGAAGAAGATACAAAGATCAAGCCATGCCTGCCTACCGCGCCAAATGGAGTGCATCTTGGACCAATTCAACTTCTTCGCCGCTCAATGCTACGGCAAACGAACTTTCTGTTACAGGTGATCTGCTGGCAGGTTATATGGATTCCAGGGTTTAGGTCAGGCACACAGCTGATTCTGCTGGGTTCCTGGAGAACCAGTCTTCGTGTGAAGATAAACCTGAATCGGTATAAGCCCTCGGTAACAGCTCCTGAACGCATCCATAGATATTGCACTTTCATTTCAGCCTGATAACCCATTAGACCAATTATACAGGATAAAATACTCAAATTATACACGTCTTATACCGTATAATTTCGGGCCTGCAGCGCCAGTATAATACTACTGTCACGACAACCAATACAAGACACCGGCCCATGGAAACCCTTTCAGACCCAGCATAGTATTCTGTGGGATGGCCTCTGAATCATGAATAGAATATCCGCCTGCAGATTCTGTGGGACGTTGTACGACTCAGTTCGTAAAGCCAATAAACACTGTCGGTCGGAGCAAAATGATATTCCAGATTGGAAAATTTTCTACTAGTAGAAGGGGAATTGAGGAATAGACTTGTGAATATGTTTCCTTACGGTACCAGTGTTTCACCACACTGATGACACTTTATAAACCCAAAAATGTCTCTGATCATCTTTAAATTGACGATCTGAGGTTATAAGTATTCATAACATTAGTCCGCTTTTTCCCTGATTTTTGGTTGAGGTAGAGGTTGGTAGAAGCTACATTATGAGTGATGAATCTTATATTTCTGACATGAACCAATCCTTCCCAATTTTTTTTCTCATAACAGCTCTGACAAGTCTGCTATTTTTATCCCCATCTCTCGCAACTTCCCGACGTCGGATCACAAAATTCTGCCATCAAAGTATTTCTGCGTGACAGACTATGACATGGCTCGTCGTTGCTTCGTCCATACCTTTCCTTGAGAAAATTAGATTTTATAGAAGCCACAAAGCATATCTTTTGAATCATGTATGCCATCAGTATTTTTTTTGTAGTCGATGTGGTGTAATTTAGTGATCAGTAAATTGTGGTAAAACACCGATAGTACTTAAAGAAATTGACTATGAGTCTATGACGAGGTTTCTTACCCCAAAAAGTAACCAACAATTCAATTTTAAACTCAGCTGCGCTAGTCCGAGACGAGTTGCAAGGTCCAGCTGCAATTCTACACAACTGCATTCAACTTGATCCTCAACAGAAGAGGGATGAACCCAGAGATCTATTTGGATGGAAACTGGATCGAAGAAGCGTTTGAACTCATCTGGAGGAAAGGAGAAACACCCGTGATCGAGCAGGGCGGCGCTATGTGCTTGCCCCCACACCTTACTCGTAACCCAATATTCATTCGAGAAGAATACATCTCCCTTTGGAACTATGTGGAAAAGGTCAGAATTCCACCTCTTTTTGGGAGTGGCGGGATAGCAGTGATAGGACAGCCAGGTACTGGTGAGTACCGCCTACACTGTGTAATTCAATTCTTTGATGAATCTAGGCAAGTCAATGTTTTTGAAGTGTGCCCTTTTCATGGCTTTAGCAAAAAAGATCCCGGTTGCATATTGTAACAACCCTGGTGGTTGCTATCTCTGTGATGAGGCAGGCTGCAGAGTCTTTCCACTTAAAACGGAAACAACCAAGGTTTTTCCAAGTAACGTACTTGTTTTGGTCGACTCGCCCAAAGGAGTTCCTCCTGTGTTTGCAACGGCCGACTTTCAAGGTTTTGTAGTGCAAGTAACGTCTCCAGACAGGGACTGCTGGAGTACGTGGACAAAAGAGAGGAACGCTGAGTTCTGGATGATGTCATTATGGACGAAGCCTGAAATTTTGCGTCTGCAGTAATTATCAAAAGACCTGAAATGTTGATTCAAACTAATTTACAAATGTGGCAGGAACTTTCTCGAGGACCTAGCAGGACAGGACTGTGCATGGAAACAGAATTACTACTCTCCATTGGAACTATTTGATATCTTGGGGCCGTCAGCCCGGGCATGTTTGCTACGCCGCCCTAAGTCGGGGGAAGGCCTTTCAGCTGATTTCCGTGATTCAACCCTGTTGAACTCGACTTTGACCCTGAAACATTTATCAATATCCTGAAAATGCGTCAGGTACCCAACGCCCGCCAAGGATCTACCTTCCATCAATTTTTTTATGGGTCAAATTACAACCAGTCGAACCCTGTTCTCAAACCTCGTTTTTCATATGAGGTCCCAACCTCGTTCCTACGTAGTCTCGTTATGCAGGAATTCCGTCAGCTCAAGGTTGCTGCCCAGATGAGGTTAGCGGAAGAGCTTGCTCCGTATCCTCAAATAGCGTGGTTGTTTTACAAAGCCCTGGTGATTGACGTCTTAGTGTCCTCAGACGAAGGTTTCGTCTACTATCTTTGTGACGCCGGAGATCAGTCATTCCGTCTGGGTCCAAGACTACATACAATTCCTGATGTGGTTTCCGACTTGCAGGATAATCACTTTACTCCAGAAAACGACCGAATATACATTCCTCTGACAGGATTCCCATCCCACGATGCCTTCGTCATCACCGAGAACGGGAAACTGGTTATATTTCTTCAAGTAACCACAGCCCAGGACCACGACCTCAAGCCGAAGGGAATTCACAAGATCGTCAAACTGTTTCCCAAAGCTGATTGGGGATCCATAGAGTGGTTCTTCCTTTTCGTATCCCCAACCAAATGTGCTAGCGTGATAGCAAGCAAACATGTCAATGGCTTCAAGTGGTTCAAAGTGGATGGAGTTAACATAAAGGTGAGGATAGGATGGATGGTTGTGGAGAGTGTTGATCAATCCACCTTTGATGTTTTGGTGAGTACAAGTATTGTATTCTGCGCTGAGAGTAGCATTTTTTGACATTCCCGGTACTAGTTGAAATTTTACTGGAACAATGAGAAACCCCACAACGAACCTGAGGAGCTAGTAGCTGAGGAAAACTTGCAGGAAGACCAGTGGTTGAGGCCGAAAGATTGGCGATGCAGGTAGACCCACCAATGGACATCAGTGCGTTAATGAAGAGAAGCCGTGACAGTCCACCTCCTGAAGAGAAAGCCCCACAGAAGAGACGTGTTGAGGCTGAACCTTCCTCAGCCAAGTTATCACCTGAGAAGATCATAGACGATGTAGCACGGTCAATGGCAATCGGTCGGACACCTCAGTTGGTCAAACTTCGAGACGGGATGAAGCGGAATAGAAAAGCCCACATGAAATTTGTGTGAGAGTGAAGGATCAGATTAAAATGGAAGCACATGAGGGTAACCAGACGAAAAAAGTACTATATGCCCTAGATGGAATTTGATCTCTACCACCACAATCCAGACTGATCGTAATCCATCGGCATTCTCTTCTCTAACCAAGCAGTGTCCTCACCACCCATATTGACACCTCTGCCACGGTCCATCACCCTCCTGACAGGGAGTTCCTGGACCTCCACATTGAGTGTACGACCCAGATCACCATGAGACCTGATGATGACATAAGGGACGTGATTCAACGCCAGAAAATCAAGCGAGGGAACAGTAGCCGCGATGCCACGCGCAGCCGAAATCCACTCATCCATCACCTTTTTAGACGTGAAATTGGGCCCCGGTCGGTGGTAGCCACTTGATCGGAGATGCAGGAAGGACAATGTATGGAAGCGAGTGAAATACTGAGCATATTCATTCTAATAGGCATATGAGTTGGCTGACACATAGATATAAGGATGATACGTACCAAGTGTCTCTCGGAGAGATTGACTGAAAGACTAATGGCCACCATCTGTGTTGGAATTGATCTGAGGAGGGAATAGATCACGCGTTCAGAGAGGTGGATATGGACACCAAGCACTCTAAGGTTCCTCAAGTCACATAGTATACCCGGAACTAAACTCCATGGACAACTACCGAGATCTAGCCTTCGAAGTTTCTCTCTTTTCCGCAAGAAACAAGTGACAGAAAAATACAGATTGCGATAATCTTGATTCACCATAACAAATCTGAATGCCTCTAGACGAGGCAAGAGAGTATGTCTTCCATCAATAATACGATCTTCGGCAAACGTAACAGAAGCAGAATCCGGATCCACAAGCCGCCCGTGCAAAGTCAAACTTTGCAAGTTATGGGCATGGAGAATATGGGTGAGCACGAAGTGCGAAATACTTGTGTTGACAAGATCGAGATGTGTGAGATTCTTGAGGGTTATAGATTTGAATGTCAAGTCCCATGAGTGGCCCCAAAATAGGCTTTCACCGAGGAT
>QDKV01005336.1_pt1 | contig 55567 bp, 77 predicted proteins | sample 1861101 | NCBI WGS metagenome assembly QDKV01 (sample SAMN04275158, study PRJNA302643) | Fungus metagenome, whole genome shotgun sequencing project. | isolation source: fruitbody | host: Mallocybe terrigena | place: Sweden | collected 2013
TATACCGGTTGCAGCACATTACAGCAATTTCAGCAACCTTATATGACCTTACAGCACTTTCCAAAATTTACTGATGTAAGCGTTAGTTTGGGGAGGGGAGATCGGAAAAGTGCGCCGAACCAACAACTGTCAACAGAGTTATCTTCAAGTTACGTTGACGTCACTTCCTTTCATGTTCTTTCGCAGCAACGCACTGCGTAGACGACTCCTCGGCCGACGTTGGCTGATAGCAGTTGGTCCCACTGCTAGTTTAGGTCTGAATCACCACCGACGACAACATGCCTCACAACCAGCGCTTATTTCGGCCCGTGCAAGCGAGCCTGACATTATGCCCCCTCTGACAGTCGTTGGCCGTGTCTGGGAGTATGTGCTCACGGCAAAGCGCTTCATCTATCTCTTCTTTCTCTTCATTCCAGTTCTTATCTCATCCCCTGTGCTTCTCGTGGGCAAATCTCCCAGAGCCAATCGGTGGGGTGCTATCTGGTGGTACGGCCTTTTAGTCTCCCGCATGGAGTCCGCAGGTCCAACCTTCATCAAGGTACTTTAATTCAGTTTCTACCCCACATCTTAAATATTCATTCAGTTTCTTATCTCTAGTTGGCTCAGTGGGCTGCGTCCAGAGCTGACCTTTTCCCCTCTTTACTCTGTGAACGACTTGGCTCTCTTCATTCAAGTGGCAAGCCACACCCTTTCTTCCACACAAAAGCCGTCTTCCAGTCCATTTTTCAACGTCCATTTGATCATGTTTTTGAAAATTTTGATCATCACCCCATTGGCACCGGTGCTATCGCTCAGGTACACCTTTTTTAAAAAATTCTCACTTTCTACCTAAACCAATTTCGTTCATGTCACCAGGTCTATCGAGCAACCCTCAAACATGACCTTATCCCTCCCTCCTACCTTGGGCCCCGCAGAATCCGCAAATCCCCGGGTGGCCCTCTCGGTCCGGTGATCCTTCAAGATCCCCTTCCTTCTGTGCCGACGGCTTCTGTCGCAATCAAGGTGCTCCATCCAAATGTCGAACAATACATCAATCGCGATCTCCGCATAATGTATTTTTTCGCCAGATGTATTAGCCTTCTTCCTGGTATGCAATGGCTTTCCCTTCCAGAAGAAGTCCAAGTCTTCGGTTCTATGATGCGCCAACAACTTGATCTCCGTAATGAAGCCGACAATCTTATCGAATTCGAGGCGCACTTTGCCCCTCGCAAAGTTCCCGTTAACTTTCCAAGACCTCTCAAGGTGTGGTCTGGCAAAGATGTCCTCTTCGAAGAGTACCTGAATGCCCTCCCTCTACAACTATTCCTACGCAATGGAGGCGGCCCATTTGATGAACAAATTGCCACCGTAGGCTTGGATGCCTTTCTCGTATGTCTATTCGTCTTATATCCCTCTACAACTATCTAATTTACAAATAGAACATGCTACTTCTCGATAATTTTGTCCACGCCGACCTTCACCCAGGTAACATCATGATCAAGTTCTCCAAAGCACCGACGACCCGCATGCTTCTCGGAAACATCTATAATTACCTCTTCAAACACCCCAAAGACGAGCACGGTCACCTAACCTCATCTATGATCTCAGCAGACTACTCAGATTCAGACTCCATCGTCTCTCGGCTGCGCTCTCTCAAGGACGCACCTGACCAATGGCACTCCGAGCTCAAAGAGCTGCACTCAAAGGGTTACATCCCTGAGATCGTCTTCATCGACGCAGGCCTCGTCACCACCCTCGATGGAAAGAACCGACAAAACTTCCTCGACCTCTTCCGCGCCATATCTGAGTTCGACGGCTACCGAGCCGGCCAACTCATGATCGAACGCAGTCAGTCTCCCGAGCTCGCCGTAGAACCAGAGACGTTTGCACTCAAGATACAGCATCTCATTCTGAGCGTCAAACGAAAAACGTTCTCCCTTGGACAGATCAAGATCTCAGATTTGCTCACAGAGGTGTTGAAGAACGTTAGGGAACATCACGTGAAAATGGAGGGTGACTTCATTAATACGGTCATTTCCATCTTGTTATTGGAGGGTATTGGACGGCAATTGAATCCTAACCTGGATCTTTTTGCGAGTGCGTTGCCTATCCTGAGAAAGTTGGGGGGACAGATGGCTGCGAGCAAGGAGCTACCAGTTCCGTCGAGCAATTTCGGTCTTTTGTTCAAGGTAAGCTAATCCTCTTTGAGAAGTTTTTGGGGAATGAGTTTCATTGTTCTTCAGTTTTGGATATTGGCAGAAACAAGGTCGCTTGTTACATCTGCCATCGTTAATGCGGATGATTTAGTCAAATATGACTTGTGAGTACCGTTATCATCAACTTAAGTTTGAACTAATGGACTTTTTCAGTTTGACGCCTTCTATATGAGCTTTTTTCTTTATGCGATACCTGTACCACGTAGATAAGGTGCCTACATTACGAGTCACTATAAATTCACACAATCCTGTAAATTTAGAGTAATCTGTATTCAAAAAAATTCCCAGCTCCGTTCAGTTCATAACAAAGGCACAAAAGCTCCACACACGTTTATCGTACCCTATCAAACGTAACACCAGCAGAAGGGTACACCAAAACCCCTCTATCCCAATAAAGCAAGTCCACAGGCGCACCGTGGCTGTTCAACCCAGGATCGATGGTCACCCAGAAAGGCAAACACCCAATCCCAGGGACCTTGTTCAGCTTTGGTATTCCGAAAGCCAACCTAAACTCCCCCACTCTGCCTGTACTCCACAGCGCAACCTGCGGCTGCCATCCTGGGAAGGCCGCACCGCCCGCACCTAAATTCTGCACACTCTTCAACACGTCCACACCCTGCACGATGAGCTTTTTGACAAAAAGCGTGTTCTTGCCCTTGTCCAATGTGATCTCGGCAACGCTCTTGCCGTTATCCCCATTCCACACCCCAGTGTAGCGCCGCTCGAGGTCGACTTGGTAGAGCTTGTTGAGCGTTGGGTGGAGTCTCTTCGTGACTTCGGTGAGGATGTTGGAGGTCTCGTGGTTGCCTGTGAGAAGGATAATGATACCGTAGGAATACTCTGGTATCAGCGCAAACACGGAGTGGTAGCCTGGGAGATCTCCGCCTGGAAAAAAAAAGAAGGTTAATGTTTTGAGAAAGGGTGACACAATTCAATCAATTACCTTTGGCATACGCCTGAACCTTATTGTCGATATTCGATATCTCCCAGGGAGCCCCGACCTCTTGCTTTGTCGCACCCCAGACGTGGAGTGGCCTCAGCCACTCACGTACGGTGCTCGCAGACACAACTCCGCCTCTCCCACTAGGAGACAACAAGGTCTGCATGAGAATCTCCAGATCCCTCAAAGAACTATACTGGCCCCCCGCTGGATCAAGCGCATCACCAAAATGAACATCTGTTAAATTAAAGTTGTCCTTCGGCACAGCAATGTGGTCTTTGACAGAAGCACGGTCAGGAACGCGGAAGAAACTGCTGTTAAACCTGAGTGGACCGAAAATGTCTCGCTGCAGCAGACTTTCATGCGTTTGAGGCTCCAAATCGGGATCCAGGCTTGCGTGCTTGCTGGCGGCGACATTGGTAAGTCCAAGGATGCCCATGCCCGTGTTGGAGTAAATCGGGTAAGACCATGGAGGGTTGATGAGTGGGTATTGAGAGATAGATTTCGAGATGGAGGTATAATTGGGCAATCCACCTCTTACAGGCTCAATAGGTCCTTTGGAAGGCCATTCTGGGAGGTCGATGGGTGGATAATCCCGCCCGATACCTTTCCGTTTAGTGTGAGCTATGTCATGTAATGTTTTGAATAAAAAAGAGTCAGACCTGATAGGTGGCTTGCAACCTGGCGGAGTGTAATACGTTCTGGTTCAACGTCATTTAAATTTGCCATGCCTCTTAGATAACTTGACCAGCTATAGGACGGAGGAGAAAAATCTGGGAGATATTTATCAATTGGGTCATCCCTGCACAATGAGAAAATTAGAACAAAGAGTTATGTATAAATCGACTGCTTCACACCAGTTCAATGCACCCCGTGCTCTCAATATCAAAGTCTCAAGCACAGTAAACATCTTTGAAACACTCGCAATCCGATAAATTGAATTCCTATCCACAGGGAGTTGCCCTTCCTTCTCAGTCTCATTTGCTTTCAACACTCCATACCCTTTTTCAAAAATCGGTCCAGCAGGAGTAACAACAGCAACCACCAAACTGTCGATGTCTCGTTGTGTGACCGTCTTGGCCAACCAATCATCCAGACCCTTGCCAGCCTTGATGATGAGCTCGTTGCTCGGCCGAGGCGGGTGATACCCGAAAATGTTGGGTTTCGGTGCTGGGCAAGTGGGCGGATCCCACGGAAACAAGTTCACAGACGGGAAAGGCGTAGCAGCAGGCGCAAAGTAATGGATTGTCGCGACCGTAAGACAGATCAAGGTCAGACCTTTTGCAAGCCGCATGGAGAGAGAGTTTAGATGGTGTGATGCCTTGCCAGGTCCGGAGTTACTAGGGGGATCGAGCAAGCCCTTCTCTGATGTGTCCATAGCTGTCTCGGCAGGTGGCTCAGTTTTCTTGTCCATTGAGAATGAACGTTGAACGTTAGAGTCCTGGTGGTGCTGGCTCCAACGGCAGTGGCGGCCCGTTTCAGATGTTGAATCGCCTTGGACGCGTCTACGCAGAATGTCTGAACAACCGCTGACATTTAACCGTATGCAATGACATTGACAACCCAGTTCGAGCACTGATTTAAGGTTGCAGAGACCGTGCATGCCTTAGCCGAGTTTAGTGCGCCAATTTCTATTCTATTAAAATGTGCAATATCCTCAGATAATCGACCAATCGAATAGTTGAAGTCGCTATTCATACAATCCTCTATGTCCGACAAGTGTATCCTGCCGAGATTTTTGTCAGACGAAAGAAATATGACACTCCTGTTTATCAATCACGACATCCTTCATTGAACGAATACATCCAAGGGGCAGTGAAAGCTGTAGGTGATGAACTGGTGTATGTACGTCTGCACCTTTTCGGTGTCATAGTTGATCCATTCCATCTAAATAAATGTGTGTCTACTAGGGGAAAGTCGACAAGGTTGTAATCGTGATCAAGGACAAGCAGGAAGCAGCGCTGGAAAGGTTTATCATTTCAGTTGAGAATATGATAGATGTTGAAGGATTTAACAAGGATACACCGTTAGTGCCATATATCAAGTCGTCCTTCAGTCAAAAGGGCTAATCGTTATGCTTACAGTGTTGAAGGAGCAATGACTCCCTCGTCATTAGGTCAATATTTCCGTTCTTTCCTTGTCAAACTCAACATGATTGAGTCACAAATCGGACAAATGTACTTGGGAGGTGCGTTTTTCCACATCTAATGAACATGTCTCATGAGTTCTAATTCTTGATAGACGATGTATCTTTTGCAGTGGTGATTGAATTGAAAGATGATGTTGCTCCAACTCATTCAAACACCAAAGTGAGATTCCTGCTCGTCAAACGAAGTACTAAGTCGACAATAATGCATAGGATCCTCCTCCGTGGATTCCAGCTGTCACCCAACACACGACGTCGGGTACAGGTGATAAAGCCGAATTGCACATGGTTCGTGCTGTTAATACTGGGATTATCAACGTAATGTCTGGCTTTTTGAGTCGAGTCGCTCTCTAATCAGTCCTCTAAGCTTTCACTTGGCGTTCAGGAATCTGCTGAGAAGATTGAGAGGGAAGAAAAAAAGCGGCCGCAAAAAAAGAAGCCTCTAGTTGATGACGGGGTCGAGAAAGATAAATGTTAAGCGCTATGAACAATACAGAATAACTAAGTCAAAATAGAAAGCAAGTTGATTTAAATGTCCACCCTAATGCGTTGTATTAATGGTATGATCCTATCCCACTCTTCCATCGCCTGCCAGAAAAAGAGTCAATCGTGTGCAGCAAATGCGAAACGTTGCCCAACTTACGGCTTTGTAGAATTCAATTTGCCCATCCGCCAAATTTTCTAGCATCTCCTTCATCTCGGTCTCTTTCGCATGTTGGAATATGATTTGTTCTCGCAGAGTCTCGTCACTGAATGCATCTGAAGTTTCATGCGCAGTCGTCACTGCGTCTTGAAGCTGAGAATGGTGGTTAAGGTTGTGAACTAAAGTAACTTAAGAGCGACGAACCTCCTTGATCTTAATATCCAACTTCCTCATTCTCTCGACACGACTCCGGTCGTCATCAAGGCCTCGGAAAGCGTCCACTCTGTCTTTAATATACGCACCAATACCGAGACCAGTACTACCGGCATGCCCATTGATAATGGCAGAGAGTCTATCTCGTTCAGCAGTTACACCAGAGAGATAGTCCGAGAGTTCTTCGAAATCCAATTGTTTTTGATCTCTGAGCTTCAACACGGCACGATTTGCATGAGAATATGTAAGCAGAGAATGGAGGTGCATAAGAAGAGGATCAGTCGATGTTTGTGTCTGACAAAGGAGTAAGTGTAAGCATTGCACGCAAGTCAAAGTCACGCTACCGTATGTCTAAGTAAGGCAGAGAACTCAAGCAGAGTATTCGAGAAGTGATTCAATGGGTCAGTAATACCGGATTCAAGGAATCCAAGACCTTGAACCGCAACCGCCAAGTCATGGTAATCGGTAGTGAGATCTTCAGCAGATTCAGGATTACCATCTCTTCAGCCTCAGACTATACCGGTATGAGGACCATCATATGTACTTACCACTTGTCCGACCTCTGATACGACCAAAGAGACGTTCAGAAAGCACGAGCCCCTCTTCAAATTTATCAACATTTTCTCGCATAACTAAAAAGCGTTCGTCTGGTTTCCGAACACGAGAAAAGGCATTGAGCAGCGTGTCTGAGATGTTGTCGATTAGTCCTGACGAATGTTCGTTGGTAGGTGGATGTGCCACATGCTGGTGCATTTTGACATGCTTTAGGTGAATCAATACGACGAGTCTTACACTTCATCAAGAATAAAAGTACCCATTCTGTAGACTCGAAAAATGCTCGGACGAGGGTGCTTCGCTGAAGGGTAGGATGACGAGCAGTGCGTTCTAGGAAACGATGCAATCTAAAACCAAGATGTGAGAAGTGTCAAGGGCCATTACTTCTGTCCAACGAACTCTTGTCTTCGCCGCTCCATAAATTCAGGACTGAACCTGTCACCGGTGATATACTCTGGATCGTCCTTGAGCACAATGAGCTCAAGCTATGGTGTAAATACTCACCAAGACGGTGCTTGTCGGGCAATGCTGGCACAACACATGCCGGAAAGTCTCGAGCAAGATGTGTTCTAAGGAATACAAAGTCTTGAAAGCGCCGACGTGATGATGGATTAGGTGTGGAGAATATGGGCAAGTTGGTCTATTGGATGCCAATGAGCAAAGCATGATTCCGAATACTCGAAACCCGACACACTTTGGCTGATACCAAGTAGGAAACATAAGCATCTTTAGTGTCTGCTAATTCTTTCACAGGATCTCGAACAGAAGTTATAAGGTAGCCTTCCCACTTTGGTTGCTGAGGATCTTCATTAGACTCAGAAGTACTTTGCCTGAAACCAGGCCCACTGGGAATAATGGCAGTATCGGTGTCGTAGTTTGTGGCACTTTGCGTTTCCCAAGTGATATTGTCGAACACGTCTTCATCTTCGCCGAGCATGGTCGCGGTGAAAATGCCCAAGCACTAGTACTGGTAAGACAGAATTAGGAGTGGAGCCTGGAAAGGAAACAAGGGTCAATAATCCTACCACCGCTCACTATCACCACGTAGTATGGCGGCGTCTTTAGCATCGCCAGTTCTCTTTCTTTTTTCTCTTTTTACTATCTTATTTTCCACTATTTTGGCTTTTGAGGTTCCAATTCTTGATACGGGCAAGTTACACAGTCATGACCTCACCTATATGGTACTTACGCGCAGCACAGACTATTCTCGACAGATATGCAGTGGAATGTGGGGAGGACCTTCAGCATATATCAACGGTATGCGCGAATTTTGGTGTTATGAGCGTGGATTAAGCTACCTTCTAGTTTCATTCGATAGTACTTCACAAGGACAACTCGCCATGGTCATCTATGAATGGGAGGGTGCAAAATATCTTGGAAAGGCTCAAGTATCGGATATGGGGAATGAACTACCAGTGATTTTTGTTTTTGTGCTCCACCCTTCATCTCTGAACGCGTCATTATGTTATTCAGAAAATATATGTCTGCACCGGAACCTCGCTCTCTCAGGGCTATTGCACACGCGAGCAGCTTGGACATTTCATCCTTAATCTTCCAAAAGGGAAAAATATAAACGAAACAAGTTTTTGGTCAGCACTTGTTCAACTTCCTGCAGATGGATCAACAGTGCATGTCGCTCGGACACTCGACCGACGAGATAAATTTGAGGGGAATCCTAGTCCTCCTGCTATTTGGTATAATCCTTCGCCGCGCCGTGACATTCGATCACAAGTATTTTCGCGAGAGACCTCCAATTCGACTTCAGATCTCATTTATAAAGAACCAATACACTACCCAGTTACGAAGACAGGTTTTTACTGCGTTGGTAAGAGTACTCCTGTAGTAAATCATAGATGATGGTGTCGTAACACACTATTAGCCGCTATCCCAGTCACCGTTTCACATGTTGTGAGCACGCGAGCCGACACAGATGTCCCCTTCCATCCCTCATACACTGGGAAGGTGCTTTTCCAAAATGTCTTCAAGGGTCAGCTACCCGCTACCGATTACCCCAAAGTCAATGTGAGCTCTCCTACTAGAATTAATTTTTTTTTTCATTTGCTCAGTTTTCCTAGTTCTACTTTGTGATGTTCCTTGCTTATGCTGCTACTGGGGGTGTTTGGGCGTGGTTCTGCTATCGTCACCTTCACGATTTATTACCGATTCAGGCGAGTTTTAACTGTGTGATTTTGGGTATTGTGCTCATATTTAAGCTTTAGTTCTACCTCTCTGGACTGGTAGCTTTACTTGTCATCGAGATGCTCGCTCAATGGGGTACGAAATAATACTAGGCCTGGATTCCTAAGGCTCACAGTTCATTCTAAGTTTACTATCGATACCTTAATGCGCACGGAAGGGGAACGTCCTCGACTGTATTCCTCATTGTTGGTGTGTCCAAACACAATCATTGATGCCCATTGATCGATTGACTCGATTTGTCAGTGTCCATCCTTGACGCAGGACGTAATTCTATGTCGTTTTTCATGCTTCTCGTCGTTTCTTTAGGCTTGAGCGTCATGAGAGAATCACTTGGGAAGACAATGCTTAAATGTCAGGCACTTGCAACTGCTCACTTCCTCTTTGGAAGTACGTTATCTTTTCTCCCTCTCATTTACGCACATTAAATGTGGCCTTTTAGTCCTGTACTCCATCGGCATTGTCGAATTGGAATTGGAATCCACTTCAGCTCTTATCCTCTTGATTTTTATAATCCCGCTTGCTTTCACCCTCAGTGGCTTTCTTCTCTGGATGATGTATTCTCTGAATGGTATGTGTTCTATAACTTTATTAGATTGTACTAACACTATCTTAGCTACCATAACACATCTACGTGCACGAAAACAACGGTACAAGCTGAGGATGTTCGAGCGGCTGTACTACATCCTCTTATCAGTGGTGGCAGTGATAGCTATCTTCTTTGTCGTGTCTTCAATGTCTTTCTCAGGAAGATTCGCAGAAGGTGATCCTTATTTTTTTTTTGTCAATCTCTCGTACTCAATAGCATCCAAGATTACGCTGCCAAAACGTGGCGCACCCGTTGGTGGTTATTGGATGGCTGGTTGGCCCTCCTTTACCTTGCAGCCTTCTGCCTCATCATCTTCTTATGGCGTCCAAGTGAAAATAATAGAAGATAAGTCTTACTTTATGTCTTTTCCACCTGACCTTATTTTATTTCCCTCCACATTGATGTTGTCGGATGAGCTTGCTCAGGACGAAGAGGATGCGGAAGACTATGATCTTGAGGCAATCCAAAATCGAACGAGACTACGGGAAGAGGACGAAGAGGATGATGCCGCAACTCTCGTAGGAAGTAGACGCGGTCATGAAGAGCGAGTGGGTGGAGAAGACGTCGTCTTCGAGATTGGCGATGAGGATGAAGACGAGGAGGATGGCTCGAAAAAGCGGAAGGTGAACAATCGGCTCTCAGGAGAAGTTCATCGAGGCACCGATGACGAGCGTCAAGGACTTGTGAGTTAAAGTAATGGCACAGAGCTTTTAATATGTAGATTAGGAGATCAATGCAAGTTACTAGGATACACATTCAAGTGGAAACTAATCCCGTATACGACCTGAAGAAACGGTATACAACCGAGGGGCAATATTCATGCTTTGCAATTCCTGAAAAGGATGTCAAATCTCTGAACTCGAAGGGAGAAAATTACTGACCTGGAAGAGCAACTTCGCAGCGTAAGGGATGAAAAGCTGCGAACAAGCAGTCTTATTCTTGCAAGCTCGGCATTCGAAGCTTTGTTTTTTCAGGTTTGCAATAGCCGTTAATCCACAGCTGTGTCAATGGATTCAGTATCAAATAAAACAAAGACCTAGATCGTCACATACATATCACAAACGTGAAGCCGGTAAGCATCACTTGCTTCGAACAGTCGCTCCTTCAGAAATGCTGCAATACCGTGCGAGATCATACAATCACGTTCCATTTCTCCGAAACGAAGACCACCATCACGAGAACGACCTTCCACAGGTTGGCGAGTAAGAATTTGCACAGGACCTCTTGCCCTTGAATGTATTTTATCATCCACCATGTGTTTAAGACGTTGATAATATGTAGGTCCAAGATAAATTTGGGCCTGGAGTTTCTTTCCGGTATGTCCGTGGTACATGACTTCAAGCCCTCGAGACTGATAACCCTTCTGTCGAAGGAAGGACGACACACCTTCAACAGTAAGATCTGTGAATGGAGTGGCATCACCCTCGTTCCCTATGAGTGTAGCCACCTTGGAGAGCAAACACTCGACCAAATGACCAATCGTCATACGGGAAGGAATGGCATGAGGGTTGATGATTAAATCGGGGACGATACCTTCCGCCGTGAAGGGCATGTCTTCCTGACGGTAGGTGATACCAATGGTACCCTTCTGACCGTGACGAGAGGCAAACTTGTCGCCGATCTGGGGTATACGTGTTGCCCGCACTCGGACCTTGACGAATTTTTGACCTTCGGAGTTTGTGGTGATTAAAACCTGATCAACAATACCACTTTCCGTACTCTTCAACGGAGTTGAAACGTCGCGTCGCGTATGCGTTCGTGTCCGCTGGCCAAGCTCCTCACTATCCGGGGGAATAGGGGCAGTCTTCCCAATAATAATATCCTCTCCACGCACACCAGTTCCCGGAGCGATGAAACCGTCGTCCTCGAGTTTATCGTACGTGCCATGCTTCATACGAAGAGTGGTATCACGGGTAGGCTTTTCGAACTCTTCCAGCTGTTGGACACCACTCTTCTTTTCAAGGTCCATGTAGCTGCGGTAATAAATACTCCGGAAGAGTCCACGGTCAATAGAACTTTGGTTCATAATGACAGAGTCTTCCTGATTGTACCCGCTGTAGCAAAGAATTGCAACGATAGCATTCTGACCGGCTGGGAGCTCCCGAAACTTGAGGTATTCCATAGACCGTGTCGTTGCTAATGGCTTTTGAGGATAATAGAGGATATTTGCCATGGTGTCCATACGGATGAGGAAATTAGTAAGATAAATACCCATAGCTTGCTTTCCCATAGCAGATTGGTAGGTATTACGAGGAGACTGGCTTTGAATTAGCAGTGTACGAAATTCAGAAGATATCGATTTACCTGATTGTGATCAGGGAAAGGAATAATACTGGCACAAATGCCAAGAATCATACTGGGATGAATCTCACAATGTGTCCAAGTATGTGCATGGGTTCCAGCCTTGAGACGAGCGGCCGGATCGAAGTCACTGTCGTTTGCATGACGATCGATACCTCTCTGCTGAAGTCGCGAATTCTCCAAATCTTCGGGCGTCATAGAGATCATTACAGTTTCCTCCTCCTCAGCATCTAGTAACTCGATAATGCCACCTTTAACCATTTGCTCCCACTTGAACTCGTTCCCTTCATCGTCGACACCATTGTTAAGCCACTTGACATGCTTCTTTTGCAAGACCAGTTGCTGGTCCTCCACAATAAACAACGGTCTGCAGACCCTGCCTGCATCCGTATACACCCTCATTTCCCTTTCTCGAATATCCCTCACAACTGAAACCTCGGTACTGATATCATCCCTCCGTCTTAATCTCTTCAATGTCTTGACGAGGTTGGCGGCATCACGATGCACACCAATCCAAACACCATTAACGAACACCTTGGTGAAAGTCGTCGACGAATGTGCATTCTCCTCCAACGATTCTAAACCCCACTCTTCCAAGAACTCGATAACAGGTCCGGAGAATGATCCAACAGAAATACAAGCCATTAAAGCCAAATTCTTAACGAGACCACAGGCTTGACCTTCAGGAGTTTCAGCAGGGCAGACCATACCCCAATGCGTGTTATGGAGCTGACGAGGCTTGGCAATCTTGCCTTCTCGTCCAAGTGGGGTATTACAACGCCGAAGATGCGATAGCGTTGACGCATAGGTATATCGGTTAAGTACCTGAGAGACGCCAGCTTTCGAAGACATTGACTTCTTTTGGTCGCCCCAGTTTCCAGTAGCAAGGGAGTACTTAAGACCATTTGTGATTGTCTGATGTTTGACAGCCAAAGCTAAGTTGAATTCCTTGTGCGTTTCGACACACTAGAAATAAATTCAGTAGAAAATCCAACATTACCACAAAGGAATATTGCGAACCTTCTGCAAGTAACGATAGACATCTTTAGTCAACTTCCTAAAAAGCATGCGGAATAAATTCGCCAATAACGGCCCTGCAAGGTCCAGACGCTTCTTTCCAAAATGGTCACGGTCGTCAAGTTCACGGCGTTCCAAAGCTGCCAACAACAGACGATGAATCATATAACCAAAGAAATAAGCCTTCTTCGACTCAGACCCTTCCGACATCGAGATATGCGGCAACATCTCCTTCTGCAAAATCTCCTGCGCATATCGAATACGCCTTTCTCTGGAAAGACCCGTCGTCGTTCCACGATTACCGATGAAATCCAGCGCAACTTCGCGGTCTTGGATAACAAAGCCGTCATCGATACATGGCTTGAGCATCTCGAGCATCTGGGTGTCTTGAACGTCGTAACAAATGTGTTCAAGAATGTCACGGTCTGAGATGACCCCCAAAGCTCGGAAGACCACCCAAATTGGTATGTCCACTTTAATGTAGGGGATGGTGGCCTTAATTACATTACCAAGCTTTCGAAGTGGAAAGGTCAAGAAAACATTACTACACGAAAATTGCGACACTCACCGACCGCTCCTGGTTCCTGTGGAACATTTTGACCTGGAATTGACTAATAGTTTTCCCTCCCTTTTCCACAGCACTGCGAATCTCGGCCAAGAAATTGATGGGTGAAGGTTGGGCTTTCGCGAATACATAGACGTGATTAGTTGCCATCCGCTCTTGCGCAATGAGCACCTTCTCGGAACCATTGATGATAAAATATCCTCCCGAGTCGTACGGACACTCGTTCAAGTCATAAAGGTCTTGCTCATGTAGACCCCGTAGAATGCAAAACGTGGATCTCAGCATAATAGGAACCTGTAGAAAGATGTAAGACATCATTCAGCAATGAACACATATATGCACCTTCCCAATCCAGACTTTTGTTGTGTCTTCTGGAGTTTCCTCATGTTCCCTCTCCCAAATTATATCCCCTGGCATACCCTCAGGATCCTCCCTTCCAATCAACACACGCTTTGTCATCTCAATATACAACGGCGCCGAGTAAGTCAAGTTCCTCAGCCGCGCCTCCTGAGGAAAGACGGGCACGACCGATCCATCCGCCTCCGTGACCGTTGGACGCGAAAGGAAGATCTGCTCGAATTTTATCTCATACCTCCGCGTCATATCCGCGTCGTGCCCCGTATGTTGGTCTGCCTGATCGAGAACAAGCTCTGCATTTTCATCGACGAGTTCTTGCATTGTATTTTGTACGAACTCGTCAAATGAGTCTAATTGTTGGCGTACAAGACCTTTTTGGTCAAAAAAACTGCTAATGACAGTCCAGCAGTCTTCTTGCGTGATCTCCTCGTATTCATCTTCATCCCCTTCTATGCCATAGTTTGTATCGTCATATGGGTCTTGGGTTGCATTGAAGTCTCCAAATAGGTTAAGCAGAAATCAGAGGCGGCCATGAATAACCACTACCTTGACTCATATCTCTTTCAGAAAGCTAAAACAATCCAATTAATCCCTTTTGATGATGTACAACTCGATTCAGTTGCGTTTATAACCCCTTTTCTCTAGCAAGAACCTAGACTGAGGACTTGAGGTCGTCGTTCAACGGCAACTTACGAAGCAGTGTTTGACAGTGTTGTGCAACAAACTGGACTGCATTTCTCTCACCCGGCTTTGTAACCAATGAGGTTTCCCACCACTGAGATAATTACAGAGCGTTGATGAGTATATCCATCTTCCCCTCTGCACTGCTTGCATACGCATTCTAAGGCTCTTCAGACAAACTCTATCAACACAGTAAGCGTTTTTACTCACTCCGAATATCAAGGTGTGGTTTAAATAATGAAAGAGCTCGTACAAGGCCATCCTTAATTCGTACTGTTCGACTGGTTCAGTCTTTGGCAGGTATTGGTGATAAGTCCTATAGAAGGACTCGGGAAAACCACCGAATATCCTCGCGATCGAAAGGCTTGCAATAGACTGTCAACCAGGCCACTGGCTTTGAAATAAAAACATCCACGTACTCGGCTTCGTTATGGCCGTAATACGATGCAGGGTCGTATATGACTGCTTTACCAGTGTTCTTATCAATTCCTGCGTTTCCACTCTGTCGTTCGATTGCTTTGAGATGTGTGTAGCTTTATTGACCGGGGTTACATTACCCATAAATCTCCATGAAGGATTACGGGTCGTATAACTCGTATATTCAAATGTCCTGAAGAAGCAATTGAGTCGCCCTTGACTGACTTGACGTGTGCAACGCACCAAGTAATTTTGGGATAACTCTTAATACCATCGATCGTCCTCAGTTTATTTAACTCTCCGGCTTCGAGTTTTGGATGGCTTACTCGTTTTTCACAATGACTCCTTTGCTACACAGATGCTGATAACGTCCCTTCTGGTCCAATTGACGAAGCAAATCACTGATTTGCGAGGCATAGCATTCTTGCCAGCTTTCAAACATTCCGTTTTCCAATCTGGTTGGGCCGCAATATGTTGGAATAGGAAATCCGAACCCACTCAGATGTGGTTTTGCATGCATTTCTGTTGCCATTCGCTTGGCTAATTCATTAGCTGCCTTGATATCCGAGGAAATGGGGACGATATCTTTGTACTCCGAAATTAAATATGGCTCTCTAGATTCCGTGATACCGGATGCAAATACGAGCGGCGCAATACCCGGAGCAGCCTCATTCATTGCGTTTAGGGACGCGGCCTCACCGGTATATTGTGCTGATTCGCCAGGAGAACCCAATTTAGTGAAGTATGTTGATCCTGATGAAGATTGTATACGGGGCAGGGAGCCATCAAACATAGCATTTTGCTCAATTTCGTTCAGCTTGTCCAGCAGAATTTGAGGGATTCGAGGCATCGTGAGAAGCGATCAGAAAGATTCGATGTCGGATATCCCAAAGTTGGTGGAATCCATATATGGACATTGTCGTTATGAATTACAAACACACCACCAATGGATAATCTTCGTTTCATCCTTGCGGATCTTTCAGCCCCGCTCATCGAGGAATGGCGACATGCCTTCACGCAACACCTCCCTGAAAGAATATGAGGCAACATCTCGATAATCCACTCCAAGTTGGCCGACCTTACCCCGCCTCTCAATCAATTTGACTGCATCGTATCTCCAGCCAACTCATATGGCCGTTTGGACGGTGGGTGAGTTGTATATTTCTCTGGTCTCTGAGATGGCACCGACTGATTCGCGGGTAAATTTGATTATTTCCTCTTTCGCCAGACGATGTGCTCGCTCCAGCCACTCTCTATCGACATTGGAAGGGTTATGCCCCTCCCGGATCATGCATTCTCGTTCCACTTGCCGGCTCTGTGTGCGAAAATAATGCACACGGTTGTGCTTTTATTGCTCTGTGTCCGACGATGCGCATTCCCGAAGACGTCGTCTGGAATCGAGAAATCGTAGACAACTGCGTCTGGTCACTGCTGATTGCTTTGGAGCAACATAACCGGGTCGTTGAGATCAGATGGAATTAGCATTGGTAGGATCCTAATGATGACGGGATTGGCGACCGGAGTTGGGAATGTCTCCCCTCAACGATGTGCCCAACAAATGGCATTGGCTGTTAGGGACTTTATCGATGCCTCCCAAAACGCAGGAAAGTGGAGCTGCTTGGAATGGGATGAAGCAGTAGACTATGCCCGTGATTGTCGCCGTACACACCAGCTCTGATCGCGTAATTGTTATAGGTTCGCATGTTGTGTCGGACAAGGCATGAAAGGAGTTGAATATCCTTGCTTCTTCTCCTAGCAGTGGTTCGTCTTTAATGTCCTAGTTCAGAACACCTGTACATCACATTACATAAATCTATCTCTTTTTTCCCTCGACCCGGGAAGAAATAGAGGTAGAGATGTATAACTCATTCACTAGTTACGTCCGAGTACAACTACGCTTCAAAACCAGCTCCTTTTAGCCATCTGCTTCGCCTTAAAACACCCCCGCATCAGTCCAGCGCCTTGGAAAGGGTGTCATTCCTCAAATCGAGACTACTTCCTACTCGTTTTATTTCGCGGGTTTCTTTTTCCCGCCTTAGTATCGGAATCTACGCAGATTTTATGTAAAAAAGAAATTTTGGTTGAGAACACGATTCATATTTCGAGTATATTTGGGCAGTGAACAGGCATTTGACAATCACATTGACACGATACTATCCACTTCCGTGGATCAATACACCTCTGCCAGCAGTGTAGTAAGTTTATAAGGCAAATCGAACGTTCTGGATAATCGCCGAAATAGATAACAGCCCAGGATGACCGGTTGAACCAACTTTGTTGACCAATCGTCACACCTTCCGCACAAGGAGTAAGGCTAAGGGCCACTCCACTTCGACTTTGTCGTTCACCCCAACTTCAGCATTGGGAGCAACTTCCGATATGCCCTGACGGAGATCTTTCCAAAAACGTATGGAAATATCCCCTCCTCGCAGGTCATCTAAACAAGAGTTCAAATCGAAATATATAAGTCGAATATACTTCTAAAGGGACTCGCCTAAAGATTCGGTAACATCTGCCAGATCCTCTTCGAGAAACCTTGTATCTTCCTTTGCTTCCAAATCATCTGGGAATTTTTCATGATAGGTGTGCAGAGCACTTTGCGTTCGGAGATAACCCAAGAGGTCTCGCCAGCTCATCTTTTGACGAAGTAATGTAGGAAGCTTTGGTGCGTCCTGTGGAAGAAACGATGGGATACCGCCGTCTAGTCGTTTTCCTATCATTCAGACTTGAATTTGAGCAAATTTCCCTAAGCTGACCATAGAAGTAAACCCGTGTTATATCTGAAAGCGCGTTATCTTTAAGAATAGTAGAAGGTTCTGGTACGTCAACAAGAAACCTCTCAAGAATTGTGCGTCCTGGTCGTTGGAAATGTGGCCCGATGCTAGTGCGTGGGTCGGAACCCTGTGTATAACTAGTGATCAAGGATGACAAGGTAGGGAATTGTGTCAGTCGGAACTCAGTATAGACCTACGAGAGTTACATTCAGCAGTCCCCTCAAGACAACGATAGAATGAACCAGAATTAACGAACCCAGAAAGCAGCACTTCCACCATGGTGTAAAACCCGACGAGTTTCAGGCCACACTTTACTCCAATCAAACCAGTGGCAAGATTGTGCTATCAGTAGCACCAAGGTCGTAAAGGGTCATTCAGATAAATTAGAATCAGATATGTACCTGCAATTAATAAATCCACACTGTCGTCTGGCAGGGCCGTGCGCAGATCCTCAGCTGAAGCCTGCAGAAACTTGTAACTGGGGTGAATGTTTGAGCCTGTCTCGTGATCGTTGACGTAGGCTCGAGCATTCTCGAGCATGCTCATCGACGGGTCAATGCCAACAACTTCACGGAAAGGCCGCAAATGTACAGTTGCTTGCCCTGGAAAGGGTGTAAGTACGATATTCAAGTTACAATTAATATTTAGGATGTGCACCGGTTCCGCAGCCTAAATCGACAGCTCTGTCCCATTTTGCAGGATGCAGTTGGCAATGAAAGGAAAATATATAATCGAAGAGTTCGGCGGAGTAAGTTGGTCGTGTTAATGAATAGGTTAAAACGTTGTAAGTCGCTTTAGCAAAAGTGGACATGATGGATCTATTCTTACATTTGTCTTGCTAAGCCCGTCTATTTATGGCTTTCCATGACATCATCCTATTCCGAGTATATTAGCCTCATGAAGCTTAAACTACAACCACAATGGCAAAGAACACCCCAGTTCCAGACGCTTACCAGTATTTCCCCCTCAATGAACCGCAAATCGGGACTCCTTTGCAACCTGATGTACGTTTCTGCACGTCTTCCATCACCAGCTGCAATTCCTACTATTCTCTCAGGATGAAAAGGTTCCCTTCTTATTCCAACCCTTGACCATCAGAGGTGTCACTTTCAAGAACAGGGTTTTTGTCGTATGTTATTCCATTTTCCATTCTGTTCCTGGTATTCATGTATTATCAGTCCCCAATGTGTCAATACAGTTCCGACAACGGACATGCAACCGATTGGCACTTCGTTCATCTGGGGGTACATTTTTTAATTACACCCTCGAAAGGGGATTGTTCATAAATCCCTCTATCAGGGTTTCGCAACACGAGGAGTCGGAGCTATCTGCATAGAGGCAACGGCCATCACGCCTGAAGGTCGCATCTCACCAGAAGACGCCGTGAATTCTTTCATGCTTTAAATTACAAGAGGAATTGCTAACCGCTCAACACAGGGGCTTTGGACTGATACGCAGATAGACCCGCTTAAGAGAATTGTGAACTTTTGCCATGCTCAAGGAACCAAAATTGGAATCCAGCTGGCTCACGCTGGAAGAAAGGCATCAACATATGCCCCTTGGGTGCACAAAAAACTTCCAAAAGGAAGTCCAGAAACGGCTACCGCTGAGGAAAATGGCTGGCCTGGAAATGGTACGCTTCTTCGAGCTCTGATCCAAATGCAGAATCTAAACAGACCCGCTCAGTTGTGGCTCCAAGTGAAATACCATTCCACGAACAACTATACCCCCACCCCAAAGCTCTAACTGAACAACAAATTCTTGACATAGAAAATGCTTTCATTGCGGCGGTTGACAGGTGCGAAAAAATTGGATGTTTGTATTTGCGCATATATTTTCGACAAAAGTCTTAATTTGATGTCGTCCAGTTGATTTCATCGAGTTGCACGGTGCTCATGGATATCTTCTCCACGAATTCTTGTCTCCCCTTTCAAATACGCGTGCCGATGAGTACGGTGGTCAGCCGCTCGAGAATCGTTTGCGCTGGTTTCTCCGCCTCGTCAAACGCGTTCGTGAATCATGGGCAGATAAACCTCTCTTTGTCAGGTTAAGTGCCACCGATTGGGCAGAGGGGCCTGAGAAAGATGATACTGGCATCTGGAAGCAATGGGGCATCGAGCAAAGCACCATCTTGACTGGCAAGTTGAATGAGTTGGGCGTCGACCTTATAGATACTTCTTCTGGGGGAAACTGGCTACAACAAAAGATAAAAGTCGGACCTTCGTATCAGGTAAACATTTAAAACTCATTGCTACCCCGTGGCTGCCTAGATTTACCGGGTTTCAGGTCCCATTTGCTGCAGCCATGAAGCGTGCTCATCCCGACATCCTTTTTGGGGCTGTAGGCCTGATCATAGACGCCGCGCAGGCAGAAACGATACTCAGAACTGGCCTGTCGGATGTGGTCTTCCTTGCTCGCGAGATGCTGAGGAATCCAAATTGGGCTCTTACCGCAGCCAAACAGCTGCATGTCAAGGTCAAGGCTGCCAATCAATACGAGAGAGCATGGTTGTGAACTAAATGTGCAGATGTAGTAACTAGACTAGACTCTAGAAAGTGCCTATTAAAGGATTGAATCGTCCTAGTAACTAAAGACTGTCGTAGCCGTTGGCGCCTGAGACGACGGGATGTGCAGATTCGCATGGCGAAATATTAGTTCAACGGGACGATTAACAACGATTTGAATCCAGTGTGCCATCACTGAGGTCACGGATGCAAGGATCTGGTAGTAGACACATATTGGACTCGGCTATTAAAGCCAATGTTGCAAAACATTGATGCACCGGGTGAGGTTGCTCTTGGAGAATATTAAATTCGTAAATGCGGGAATTATTGCATACTTTAACTGACGCGAGCGCTGACTGCAGAACTCTGATCAGGTAAAAGGTCGATCATGATCGTCTGTTATGCGATCGTAATGCTGATGGTTGAATAACCAACTGGATAGGGATTTAAAACTGAAGCATCCCTAGATGGTTAAAACACACTGATGAAGTGCAGGATGACAGGGATGGCGAGATGTACTCTCTTCTCTAAGCACCATGCACAGGAGTATTGATTAGCAAAAGAAGAAAATACGATACCGCGACACAGGGAGTGAGTATCGGACCGTCAGATTAGTCATTCCGGTCGACTTGTTAAACACTTTCGAAAGGATAGGTATAGCAGGAAGGTATATATTTGCCGTCAAAGGATTATGATGTAAACCTTTCATCAACAGAGTATTCATGAACCAGAAGTACTTCGAACTCACCCCACAAATGCTACAAACTTGAAAGTGACTAGACCATTTCTCTCTCGATGAAAACCATTTATCTGGTGAGTCCGGGCCAATTTTTTGGACTTGGGGAGGAATTGGATACTTTATCTCTTGTCATTTCATGAAGATAGTTATATAGAGTAAGCGAGCGACAAAAAGAACGAACGGTAGGTAGAGGCGGAACAAACAAGTGGAGAGATACTCTAACTAGCCGAATAGTAAACCACAATCGGATGCGAATAAAGGAGACTGTCGTCTCACCAAGCAAGCAGGATGCGACAGTTAAATATTGGGTGATTGCGTCCGAGCCAGCAGATCATTTTGTGCCGATCAATTTCCCCTTTTGAGGCCGATCGATGATCTCTTCGTGGAGATCTGATGTGTACCCGCGACTTGCAGAGAGCTGGTCAAGCGCAAAAATATTTTTTCAAACAGACTTTTTATATAGTTTGATGTGTCAAGTTGCACGGTGCTCGGCCGCACGTCAAGGCCAAGGATGCCAATACGAGAGTGCATGGTTGTGAAACAAACGTGCCGATGTGACTAGACTAGCTCTACAAAATGCTTTTTAAAACCAACGTAACAGCTTTAAATTGAAACCACCTACTAAAGACTAATTAAGTTTGTCGTAGCCTCTGGCGCCTGAGACGACGTGATGGGCCAATTCGCATGGCGAAATAGTTTAACGGGACGATTAGCAACGATAATCCACAGAGTAGTACATATGTCCACCCGATACCGATGCTGTTGATAACGGGGTCAATAACGGACACCAGAGCCGCACTTAGCGCACATCGGGTGAGGTTATTCTTGGGGGGATATTAAATTCGTAAAAGCGGGATCTACTGGATACTTACGCAAGCGCTGACCGCAGAACTTTGATCTGGTAAAAGGTCAATCATGAGCGTCTGATATGCGTTTATAATGCTGATGGTTGTATAACCGACTGTATGCCAAAGGATTCAAAAATGAGTATCAAAGCAAAGGGTGCGTTCTAACATCCCTAGGGCCTACCGATGGAGTGCAGGATGATAGGGAAGGCAAGATGCACTTTCTTCTCTAAGCACCACCCATAGGCTGTACATGTGACTGCAAGGAGAAGAGAAAATATTGGTACGAGGCGGAGGCGGGCCTACCAAGTACATATTCCAGTTAGACCTTAATCCACTAAATCTGAAGGTAAAAATCGTTCGTACCAATTCTAACGGAAAGAAGTCCTCCTTCAAAGAAGATACTGTAGTATTTCCAGGTGCTGCCTCTTCATTAGTCGCGGGAGCTTCCAATCTTCTCTTGAACCTTGCATACTCAGAGTCCAAAATTCTGCCCATCGTGAAAGACCCAAGGGTCATGCCCAACCCCATTCCCAAGAAGCAGAGACCTAGCTCAGTTTCTGTGAGGAAAGGGTACGAGAGTTTGAACAAAGAAGAAATTGGTGCGAGGATGCCATATAAAACTGTGCAGGTAATTGCGGTGATGGCTAGGTACATGGTGATATCTAGGTTGCGGAATATCAGAAAGGGATTTTTGAACGTTCTTTTTCTTTGACCGTGTAGGTGCGTGGGTGTCAATAAAGAGGCCCCCTTACCAATCAAGGGGACGATTGGCTTGTGGAGAATAGGTATTTTGTCATCTCCTGTTTCGACAAGCAAACGTAGTGTTTCAGGTTGAAAGCTGGAAGAAAGGAGCTTGAAGAGAAATCTCGTATCGAGCTGCCTAATACTCACATGACGATCAGGACAAGGCAAGTAGAAGATGATATCATCAAGAACCAGAATGAGGATCTGCATAAGATTGAATATGGATGTTGATTAGCAAAAGAGGAGAAATACGATACCGCCAACCAAGGCGACCTGTGAGGACACCTCCAATGACAGGTCCAATTGTCGGCCCAACCTATTTTCAATATATATAAAAAGCGACACCATTGTCACAACACGATTTACCATAGGACCAAGATAAAAAACGCCATAGAAGCCACCTCTTTCTGCGCGGGTTGAAATATCGCCAATAACTCCAGTACCTGGGCATTTTTCGGGGGGCAATTACTAAGTCAATCATCCATGAATGTTCGCAGAAATAAAATACCGATAGCGATTGTACTAGCCGATCCACTAGCCTGAAAGCATCGAAGCAACATCAACAACCAGAATGCGTTGGTAGGTACCAGAGCGAGTCCAACACATGATAATGATAATATGAATAGACATGCTGCAGATGTTGGTCGTCGTCCGATGCGGTCTGAAAGGGGACCCCAAACCATAGGTGCTTTATGAACAAGTAATTTAAGCCGTTTAAACGATCAAGTTGAATGTGAACCCTTGACATACCAACACCCTGAAAGACCATGTACATTGTAACCTGCTCTTCTCTGAATCTGACCACACAGGGCATGAATGTCAAAGACTTACCGTCAGATTAATCATTCCAGTCGACTTGTTAAACGCCTTCGAAAGGATAGGTATAGCAGGAAGGTATATATTCGCTGTCAAGGGACTATGATGTAAACCTTTTATCAGCAAAGCACTCATGGACCAAAGTACTTCGAACCCACCTGAACAACCCCACAAATGCTACAAAAGTGACTATAAACCATTTCTCTTTCGATGAAAACCGACTATCTGGTTCTAGGCCAATTTCCTGGGGATTTGGATTATTTTCTTCAGTTGTGGATTCCCTGGACATTTTATCTTTGGGTTCGCTCAGGTTCATGGTAAATGATAAATGTCGCAACCGAAGACCGACTCATGAATCCGACTCCAGAACCATTTGCCTATGAGTTAACTCCGGGTTGATTCCGAATAAAACGTGAAGGCGATCTCCTGCCACTCATGGCAGAGCTTCCGATGCCGAATCAGTCAATCCTCAGCAGTCGTTAGTTTAAGCAATCCCAGAGGACTTTAAAGCTATCTCCGCCCAGACTATTTAAGAGGAGGCCTCCCAATTCCCTGGTTTAGGAGGGCTAAGTACATAAAGCATTTTCTGAGGATGACCGAGTTGTATTCTCGCAAGTACGAAGGAGTTCTCGGATCTGCCCCAACAAGTCCTGTTAAACTCGTTCCGCTGTGTCCATGAAAGTCATTGGCCACCGGAACAAGAGGACGAGCTTAGGTTGGCAGCCTCAGGGCCTCCTCACAACTACGGAGGGAGAAGGCCTGCAGATGGATCCAAGGCATCGGATTTTTAATTGACACCACCCCAAGAATCGACGTGAGACTGAAGGAGACTCCAACAGTTGTATTTGGAGATAAGCTGGCTGTGGATTGGGGTCGCTATTCACCTTGCTATTGCTCTGGCAGACTGGATATCATCATGGAAGATGACTGTGAGATTTTGTGTTACACGAGCCCGTCGGCGCGGACGCCTGCCAGTGACGACCACAACGCCTCTCCTTTTTCAAACAGCTGCCAAGGAAAACGTTGACAAGATAAAGTCCCTAGCGGAGAATCCCCAAGATTTAAAAATCTTGATACAGAGCCGGAACCAAAGAGTGGGATTTCTGCGGATCAGTTGGAAAGATAGTGCCAGGCAACCAAAATGAGGAATACGCCTCTCAACCTGTTCAAGTCTTTCCCTTTCACATTCTCGAGTTGGATATGTCAAAATACTCGTAAATCCTTGTAAGTCCTCGGCTTCCGCTGGCAGCGCCAATAAGAAAATAAAGACATGGTAGGTCCTTCGTTTATCAAGGTACCTAGTATCGCCTTGTTCATGTATTGTTCTATCCGTATTTTGTGCTTCGAGGGATTACTTTCTCAACGTAAACGCGGGTTCCAAGGGTAAGGTCCTCTTCAGTGTATAGAATTTCCTCTAAACTGCTTAAAGGTTTACCAGAAAATCTGGACAGAATCATTTTCCGGCATTTTGTGCTCCAGAGTGATGACGAGTCACGACATTATCTGATTTTAGTTGTTCAACCTATCGGGAATGCGCATGAATTACAGCAATAGGACTCGAGGAACACGTCGCTCACTGGCACATGTGAAGAGGTTTGTCGGCAATTGCTCCATAATCGTGCCCTGGAGTTTTCCCACTGCAAATGGAAGTGATAAGATAGGACGCGTATATTTCAAAACAAGTTTTTCTATCACTGGAGTAAGCAAATAAAGCGTCAATGATCTTGCCTGGGATATTTTAGTATCGTCCCGGGATATAACCTCGACCAGGCGAGCTAAGTCCCCGACGTAGACAGGCTGGATGGAGTTTGAAGCCATCATATCGCGGATTAGTAACATAATTTAAAAAGGGGCTACATCGTATTCAAAGTCTTATTATACGTGAAACCCGATTTTCCAACTTCTCACAAACAATAAATAAGTCTCATCCAAAACTTCACGGGACAAATATATATCGTCGATCAACTGCTGCTCATCAGTGCTTCCTGGAGTTTGGGTAAGTGAAATGATGTACAATATGAGAAAGACACCGGTCCTTCCGTTTGTTGTCCTCATTTCTACAAGAAATGCGCTGATTTGATTCAATACATAGTACAAGACCCACACTCCTGCCCAGCTCGTCTCTGGATTCAGAAACGAAGCTGCGAAATGGATGCGTCCCATTGACAAGCGCTGCAAGCCAAAGGCAATCTATGAACTTTGGAAGTTTTCTGCATCACCAATTACAACGACACCAGCATCACCCAGGGCCCGACTCTTACTACGACTCCTCTTCTTCGCAGGTGTAGAAGATTCTTCAATCGGTGTGCGGTTTTGTTCCGTCTCTTCTGAGGGAATGTCAGGTCGCAATGGGATAGGTGCAGTAATCTCAGGAACAGGTCCAGAAAAGTCCTTTCCAGTCATTCTAGAAAGAGTTGCTACATCTGCAACGCATATCATGAGGGGAGTGTAAATCCTTCGACTAGTGAAACCTTACCAATAGGGATTCTATTATTCAGACAATAGTTTATCCTGGCCGGGTTTTTCTTGTCCTCTGCCTTGAACTTGTTTTTACATGCCTTCCTATCCCGTCCAGGAAGAATATAGGCGATGAGTTCGTAATTCTCCCCATATTGGGACAAGGCCTAAGAAGTTTTTAGACGGAAGAAATTAATGTAGATGTAAAACTCCCAACATCAAAGAACAAATCGGTTTCTTCCGCACTCCATCTCGAGCCCCGGAAACGCTTCCCGTGGGTTGCAGAATTCACAAACTTCGTATAATCCGACTCGGTGATATGAGTGAAATTCTCGGTTCCATTGTTCTCTGTACGGTCTACAACGAGCGAGTTTTCGTCAATGATCGTCTCTCCATTGGGACCAATCCGGACTTGGACATTGAATCGACTGGTAGATAAGTTTTCCGTATAATCAAAACCGTGTCCTGTGTCGTTTGCTGTCACAAGAGTGGTCGCAGACGGAGCTGCTGAAGGTTGTGAAGATTCTCCTTGATTCGGGGTTCCAGGGTTTTCTTCCACATCATCTTCTAGACGTCCGTATTTTTTTGTTTCCATGATAGACTTCATGCGAGCTCTCTTCTCTCGATTGTTGAGCTTCCATGCGGCGTGATTGTTCATTATTTCGGCAGCTTTACTGCTGACGCGTCCTTGACCAGTATCGACGCAGAGAGACGCCATGGTCATAGCAGTGGGGTCAATATCCTCTCCTGGATGATCGTTGGGATCAAAAGATGGCATTGAAGGAGCACGCCTACCAGGTCGAGGGGTCTTACTAGATCCCCTCGACCCTGCTTCTCGAGACGTCGGCCCTTCGTCTTCGGTATCTCGATCGGATGTCTTAGAGGCTTTACGCTTTTTTGGTTTCTTAGGGCCATCCCCAACAGCGGTATTGCGCCTTAGACCTGTGGAGGAGCCTTCTTGTTGGTCCTGGGTTATAGACGATTGATTCAAGGACATGTGAGCTGCTTCGGTCAATGGCATGACGGCAGCAGGGATTGGAAAGAGAAAGGCGTCCGCATTTCCTGCAGTCAAATAGTTCGGAGAGGCCGCTTGTAGTGTTGTATAACAATGGTCAGGTCTTGTAGGTAAGTTGATCGGCATAGCTGCCTGCAGTTCACTGGAATAAGACTGTGGAACGTTCGTTTGAATCAGAATAGGAGGGGGGGCACGGGTCGGCGTCGCAATCACGGTAGGAACGGAAGTAGCACATTGTGGTGATATCTGAGGTTCAGATACATTCCCGACATAGTTCGGCGTTATCGAAGGTATGAAAGTCGAATCAGATGATAAAATACTGGTTGGTTGTATTATTGACTGGGGCGGAAGGTTTTGTATAGACGATGAATCTGCGGGAATTTGTTCCACGGCGACAGAAGCCTGTCTGGATACGCTCGACCCTGTAGTTCGCGCACGCGATTTAACGGTTGGTTTGAAAATTGTACTGCCTTTTTCTGAGATTCTTTGAGTCGTAGACAAGACATCGATCGTACAAGAACTTACGGACGCGGCTCGACATGTTTGAATAAATTAAATTTTAAGAAAAACGACCTAGTAGGAGCATTGTCTGAACGGAACAACGGAGACCATTGAACAACAAATGTCAACAAGGCATCTAATTTGAAATTTCTCCCCCATGAGCAGTAAGGGCGAGCTGGTGCTACCGCTGGGTAACATACCTTTTTGGGATCAAAAACGTTCAGCAGAAGAAGAAACCGAGCTTAAGAGTGTCTCAGAGAGGTATGCAGCTCATTACATTGTACTTATGTTCAAGTGATATATTGATTATTAATCTTAGTTGTGTTCTCTTGCAATCTCTGAAGCAATGTATGTCCATACCACTAACAATCTTTGTCTTTGATTTAACAACCGCATTTTTTTTAGCTCGTGAGCGCTGGCTTTCTAAGACGTTTCCCAGATTTTCTAGTCGATCCCGGGGTAATAAGGACCCTGCTCCCCCTCCCCACACCATCCAAACTCGAGGAAGATGTGACCTAGTGATTGGTCCACACATATTTCCAGACACCGTCTTCTATGAAGTACACTACCTTCCTCCTCAGGGATCTCAGCCAAGCAGTTTTTCTACTCAGCCACTAGCTGCAAATCCTTATTGGCAATCGAGCTCGTCCTACACATCTTCCTACCCACAGAATGTCACCGCAGGCAGTAGCACGCAAACTCCTCAAACCGATTCTACAACTGTCGCAACACCGGTTAAAGGCGTTTCGTCGTCTTTGAACTCCATACCTTCTTCGATCACCTTAACTCCGAATCTTATTCAACAAGTCAACTCGGCAGCTTCGTCCAATCCCATCCTCGCGAATTTGCTTCAGATAGCTGCTGCAGGCAAGGCTACACAAGACCAGTTGAAAACTCTCGGCCTTCTGATACAGTCTTTTGCTACTCTATCTTCTACCTCTTCTACAACTCAGGCTCAACTTGCTCCCTCAACGTTTTTATCTCTTGGTTCCTATCAAAGGGCATCCATTCTTCCTCTTGTGAAGGAATTCGACCTAGTCTTTGAATTTCATGAGACACCTAATGACAGATGGTTCATTCCACGGGTTCCTATTTATACAGAACGTAAACCCCCACCCGATCAACCCAACGACCTTGATATCTCCCTGCTAACTTGTGTGCCTTTTAATGCTGACAAGACTTCCCAGACAGAGGGACAGACGACCACCGAAAATCCTGTACAGTATCCGGTTACTTTCGTCCTGAAAAATGCCCCATTCACAATTTGGGAGACCATCTGGCGTTGGATTGGCGGGGAAGACAAGAATAAGGCCAATAAAGTGGAACTTGAAAGTCAAGTAAGATCATGGCTTTTTATTGCACACGGCATACCTCATCTTTTCATGAGGTTTCGCCTCCACGACTATATCCTGGCTACCAGTTGCCACCAGGGCAACTACTTACCCAATTCCAAGCAGTATGTGTAGCAATCATTTCACTTCCCTTCCAATGAACCCGAACGCCGTTCCTAGGCTTGCGCGCCTCCTTACAGCATGAAAACACTAAAGCAAGGTCCATCAGCCCAAAACCGAACAGCACGCCAGAAGAGAACCAAAAAGGATACAGGCGCAAATGCTACAGAAAAACCGAATGGCGTTGAAGCTTCTGGAGATACAGTAGTGGTCAAAAGGGCACGCCTAAGTCATTCAAAGTCGACGCCGCCAGTTCCGATACAGTGCCTTACCTGTAAAAATGCTGACGTTCCATTAATTTTAGGAGGGAGTGAGTGCTTTAACTCGTTTTCTACTGGGTACCAGTGACAACTTTTCAGAATATTGTCGGCCTTGCGCTGAAATTGAGAAACAGAAGGCGAATATTACGTCTGCAGAAACAACACCTGTTCTGACTGAACAGTCGACGACTTGATGTAGCAATTGTATTCTAAAATGGTATGTTGTATCCTGAATACATGTAAAAAAAGTCCCCTAGAAAGATTGAATGTGCATAGATAAGAGATATCTTACATATATGATAATTTACACAACACGACGCCATAGTACCATAGTTTACGAAATGAGACTTATTGCCCAACCAGACCACCATACAACGACACCTAGTTCCATAAATACGATGGCAAATTCAAGGAGGACTGCAAACCACTGAATTATTATGCTTATCCAGAAAAATGGCAACGCGGTCCATCGCACTCCATCATATGGGATCAAGGAAAGGCGGAAGTGTAGAGTGGAAGAGATAGCCGCTCGTATTTGGAGGATGTTGACACCGATAGAAGTGAGGAAGAAGACGACGAGTCCAAGCCAATGTTGCCATGATCGTTTCGGGAACTCCTTGATGCGGTACCGCTTTGACTCGCCCGTAAATTCGTTACGATAAAGGGGAATAATAAGAAAATCGCGAACATCTTCACCAATCGTCTTCCCGTACGTTCGCCAGAAGGGCGTTACAGTGTCCAGAAGTAGGGTGAGTGCGTCCATGCCAAGCTCCCAAAATTGTTGATACTGGTCCTTGTAGCTTTCCTCCAAAGCAACGATATGTGATAGCTAGAGAAGTTGTAAAGTTTGCAAGGGGAGGTAATATCGGGGAAATACCTGAGGATACACAGCAGACACATGCGAGACCATGTTGTTATATATCTCCTTCAATTTGCCGTGAACCTCCTGGATGGCCTTTAACAGCTGCGAGACACTCTCAGCGTTAGCCGTAATCTCCGTCTTTTGTTTCTCCAGCTCTTCCAGCGACATTTCCAATATCTCGATAGGTTTATCGAGAGCGCACTGACCCGATGGCGGCTGTTCGTCGAAAGTGTTGAAGAAGGACTTGAAAGTGTGTTGCTGTCGATGAACGCGGTGGTGAATGTCTTCTACGGCTCGCCAACCCTGCAAACGGCGAGTCGGTCCTGTTACACCGGCTGGGTCGTGTCCAAAGGCCTCTACCAGCTCTTTGGGAACGGCAGGCAGCATTCCTCTCACGTTCTCTGGTGTAAGGTTTTGGAGAGAATCGTAATCTTTCATGGTGGTGGATAGTCGGTTCAACAATTGCCGTATTTTGCTGTTGTGGCGGGCAGCTTCACTCAAGAGCCTGGATACGTGTGTCAGAATTTAGTTGGACTAAGTTTAACGTTGAGTACCCACAGAGACTTCGCTTCGTACTCACGCCGCAGTTGTTTTTCCCTTTCTGAACGGTACTTCTTGCCTTGCCGAGTTAGACGGTTCGGAACCGGCGCAGTGGTTAGCTGTTTCGGTTGCAAAGAAGCGCCAAGCGACAACAAGGACCGAATGGCAGGCGAAGCCAATTGCTTGGTACCACCGGAGCTCGAACTTCCTGTGGAAGTAGTCAGAGTGATAGGTTGCGCAGGAGCCTTAGTGCCGTCCATGAGCATGGTTTCCCCTGGAGGGGGGTGGATAGAAACCTCTGGTACAGTCAAATTTATTGATTCGTCCCGTGATTTTGGTACGGCCATAATGTCTTCTTCTGACTCGTCGGAAAATAGACCTTTACCTTTGCGAGGTCGTGTTTGTTCCACGAAGGGAGGAAGGAGTTTTGATTCTTTTTTACTGTCATTCATTTGACTCGAGACAGGAGAAATTGGAGTGATGAGAGGCGACCCGCTCTGAACGCTACCAGCTGATTCCGCGCTCTTGTAAGACGTTGCGTCCCATGAGTTCCGATTCGATTCAGAAAGAGGCTCAAATGAAATGCGATCATCTGGGACAGCCTTAGGAGGGGAAGAAGGGAACGACGGTGGCGACTTCCGCTGGTAAAGTAAAATGGGACTTGAAAGCATGGAATCTTCGGGAATGGTTTCCATGTGCCACTTGTGTGCCTGGACGAATTCTTCCATGATAAGGGCAGTCAAATTCCAAAGCGATCGACAAGAATTTCCTGATCGCTTTTCTAGGTGTTTTAACCAGGTAAACGGCTCCAGCCTTTCTAATGATCTCTGAGTTACATCCGGCTGAGAACTGTACCACCTCGCAACTTTCGCCACATTGTAGGAATTCTTACTCCGAAGAGATTCATAAATCAAGTTATACCGCCGGTCCAATTGCTCCCGCGTCATGTGTGCTTTTTGGATAGTTTGTGCGGATGCTAAATTACTGATCCTTGCCAGTTTCTCTGTGGGGTTGCCTTCAGAACCTGTTCAACCAATTGGAACTACCATACCTTTATGCAGTTGCTCTTGTTGATCAACCATGATGCCTAAAGGTGGTAAGATTCCTTTCTCTTTCTTTTTCACAATTGATTTCGTCCAACGCTTTTCTCCTTCATGACTGGAACCACATGACCAGTCCAGTGTATTGCCGTTGTCGAGAGAAGTTGGAGCGGGATGTATCTCGGCCGGAATGTCAGAGATGCCGGTTGAAGGACTGAAATCCACCTCTGAAGAGGTGATGTTGTTTGGTTTACGGTTCGGACTTGCAGAGACAGACGATGATGTCGTGGAGTTCGTAGAAAAAGGCTTGGGTGATGATTCAGAGTATGAAGACGGGAATGCATGGTGGGAGGTGCTGGCCCTTTCAGGAGTCACTGTGGTCTCTCGCTTCAATCGAGCTTCTCGACGTGCTTTGAGTTTCAAGGCACGTTGAACATCCTGCAAAATTCTTGGATCTATTCAAAAAATCGTTTAATTTCTCAAGAAGACACTTTAAAGACACGTTACCTTCATGAGCTGCGAGAATATATCAGTTCTGGATTTTCTGTCTCTTATAGCTAGCCAAAAACACGCACCGAGATCATACTCATTGGAAAAAGCACCAACTTCCGATTCTGTGTCAGGACCCTCGGTTGATTGAGAATCATGGATCTTCGCTATCGGGTTTCCCTTCTTACTTCGTGGTGGAGATTCAGACGATGAATGGGTTGCATCTGGGGGCCAAGGTCGACGACGCAATTCCGAAGTCTGGGTCACATTTTGGGGATTCAGTGGAGAGCCCAGTCTCACAGGCGGGGAAAAACCCGCGCGCATTTTCTGAGGTGATCTGTGTCGATGCTGTAGGGAATCATATGCCGAGAAATGAAGACGTGAAGACGAAGCTCTCTGACTAGAGTCTCGAGAACTAAACACATCGTCTTCTTGTACTGGCGGTTGATTGCTTCCCATTACAGCGATTGTTTCGAAGAAGTACCAACCGCTAACGTGGTTATATGTTGTTAACAGAATTCCGGGCTATCAACAGGTACCCGTCGGGAAGCCAGAATGGCCTCAAGTGCGGCATGAGTGTGAAGCTGCAAACATTTGGTCGCTTACGTCATCAAAACTGGTGTCTACCGTCTATGTAAGAGAGGGCTATAAATTTAATACGTGCATAAAATTTGAATCCTCAGCCAAAACGTGGCATTCGACGCCCCGGGGACTTCCGTTTGTTTGCGAGAAGACGGAGGAACATGAAAGCCGTGAACGCAGACAATGAATACCTTCAAATGTCAGTTAGCAGCCTGCAAAATTCACAGAAGAAGCCATCGTACCAAGTTATCACGTATGATAGGTGCGAATTCCGTAGATCAACCGTAGGAGCTCGCCCCACAGGAGTTCCCTTTGACATCCTAGTATTAGCCTCGCCTGCGTGTCCTTCTACAAGAAAATGAATGTATATAAAACTAATACATACCTGTATCACTCACCAAAAATTTGTTCCACGAGAACGGGTTGCACACCGGCCTTCTCTCCTCCGACATATTCTGCCATTTTCTCCACATCTGTCCAATACCATTCCCCTGCTTCCGGTTTATTGTCTGGCGTAAAGAGATTCCGTTTTTGTGATGTCCGAAGCATCCCCAATACTTCTACCTCCCCTTCGTTGGATTCTGGTAGAGAGTCAGAAAAATCTCGAGAGACAAATCCTCGGTCAACTAGGATAGTCGATCCATTCTCCCGGATTAATGGGGTCACGACATGAAATCCATGAACGCCCTCCCGGACTCGCGGCGATAGTAACATTGTATGAGCATGGTCCCACCGCCCTTTGACCCATACTCGTCGAAAGACGAACTCAGGAATCGCTGAAAGACTGGAATATCCTATCCATTAGCCGAGCGAGAATTCATTCAAAAGGAAAAACTCGAAACTTGATTTTAGAAGGCAAAGACAGAGGCGACAGTTCCAACTTTTCTTCCAGTTCATCTATTAAATTCACCTTCCACTTGAGACGTTGTAATTGCCAAGTGCCTAGCGCGAAGGTGAAAATCGGCATGATTCCGACAAGTATCATGGTTGGTGTGAGCCATGGTTCCTTCCTGACTTTATACAAAGCAGGAACTGACGCCTTTTGTGAGCGCCAAAATAAAGTCGGCCTTGGGGATGAATGGAAACAGCGACGCGAAAAGGAAGGAAACGCGTTTCGCAAGAACATAGTCACACAATTGGACGCGCATCATCCCCGGTAAACATATATATCCAAAGGTGCATCGCAATACGCAGCTGCCCTTGTATCCACACTTTTCGTCTTCTACGACACACAGATTCGTGACTATATTATCCTAGCCTATCTAATATCCTAAAATGTAGGCGACGGCCTTTTGAATTTCGATATGATGGTTAATATGATGGTTTTTCATGATCTATCTAGGTTCGGCAATCGAGGTCGAGGCTTCGACATGGATGAGGAGATTCATTATCCTACACGTCCTGTCGACAAAGACAAGGCAGAACATGAACTTGTCATAAATATAAAGAAAGCGACGAGTCCAGAAGAAACAGCACCCAAGCAAAAACACGTCAGGAGTATGTCAGGGACTTTCAGAAGGTGTGCACAGATTGCTGATCCAAGTGGTCGCAGAATGTATCATGTATACCTGGGATTACCACTCTTCAATATCTTTCTGGAACGGTCTGCGAGTGCAACCCATTTTGGCCGATGAAGTTCAGACGTTCAAGGCTCTCACTATGGTTCATAAAGTGCTGCAAGAGGGTCACCAAGTTGTATGTTCTTCTCGTCGCAGATGGTGTCCATATTCTTTAATCAACCTCTTTCAGACCCTCAAAGAAGCACAAGGTCAAACAGCTTGGCTGGAGACGTGTGCACGAACGGTTGGATCAGGAGGTGCGTACATTTCAGATATCGTCCCGTCATCTCGCTCACGTTGTGATTTAGGTTACGCTCCCTTAATCAAGACCTATGTATCGTTCATTTTAGCTAAACTAAGATTCCATCGTTTGCGTCCGGAATTCAATGGTCTATTCGAGTATGAAGAATATGTGACGCTGAAAGGAATAGACGACCCTAATGAGGGGTAAGCTCTCCTTATGTGTCACATTGGGCAATATTTGATTTTGACGGAGGTATGAAACCATCTCCGACCTCATGGGTCTGCAAGATCAAATAGAATCGTTCCAAAAAATGGTATTTTCGCATTTCAACCAAACCCCTAATAATGAATGCCGTATTTCCTCTCTTGTTCCGCTTGTCAAAGAGAGTTGGGGTATTTATCGTTTCATCACTAGTATGCTGAGAGCCATGTACAGAAGTAAGTTCTCGTCTTTTTTCTTTTGATTTATCTTAAATCTGGATTGAAGGAACGAATGACCCGGATGTCCTCGAGCCGCTGAGGGAAAGATATATTTCTCAACACCACAATCTTCGGAAGTTCTACTACGAATGTTCAAATCTGAAGTTCTTGACCAACCTTATCAGCGTTCCGAAGTTGGGCTTTGTACGTCTGACCCTTTCCTTGTAATGAAATGATCTCACAGTGTTGCTTTAGGAACCACCGAACCTTTTGGATTCGGGTGATGCTCCCAACCTACCAGCCCGACCAAAAAGCACCGTCGCCAAGGCCACACCCCCTCCAACGACACCAGTACCAACGGCCGCTGAAATTGACGAGCAGGCTCGTATGCTTAAGGAATACGAGGATAAGCAGCGCGTTTTGCAAGCTCAACGGGAAGCTGAAGAGCGGCAGCGGTCAGAGTTGGCTACGCAACAACAACAAGAATTTGAGCAACGTCAGCGCGAACAGGCAGAAGCGCAAAGGGTTGCGCAGGAACAACTATTGCGACAACAACACATGATGCTTGCTAATCAACAACAATCAGAGATGGAACAGCAATTGCTGGTTATGAGAGGTCAATTCGACCGAGATCAGATCTTCCTTGAGCAATACGACCGAGTAGGTTATCAGTGTCTCAAGAATTTTTTTTCCAACACAATTTTTTCTAGCGTGTAAAGGCTCTCGAAGCTGAACTCAATGGTGTAGGCGCCAACATCAATTCTCAACTCGCCGCAAAGGACGAATTAATCAAGCAATTACAAGATCAAGTCACTCTCTGGCGGAAGAAATACGAGTCTCTTGCCAAGATATATAGTCAACTCCGCACAGAACACATTGACATGATTTCAAAATTCAAGCAAGCGCAACTAAAGGCGAATTCTGCCCAGGAAGCTATAGATCGGATGGAGAGGATGGAGCGAGACTTGAAGACGAAAAATCTTGAGCTAGCAGATATGTTGAGAGAACGAGACAGGGCACGTTTTGATATCGACAGAGTGAAGTCGTCGCAGAAAGAAGAGGTCGACCGCCTCCGCCGCGAATTGAACTTTGCCAACGAACGTGCAGAAGACTCTTCGCGCAACAAAAACTCGGAAGTGTCCTCAGTCATGTCAAAATACAATAGACAGTTGTCAGAACTCGAAGATTCCCTCCGTGTACGTGCTATTCTTCAATCACTCACCCGTTATTTACATTATTTAGGCTAAGCAAATGCATATCGACGACCTTCTTGCGAAACTGGATAATTCTGCGGGTGACCTTGAGAAACTCCGAGAGGAGAAGGATCAAGAAATTGAGATTCTGCAAGCAGGAATGGATTCTACAATTGAACAGCTGAATGAAGTCCGCCAGGTGCGTGTATTTCTGAGCTCTGATTCACAGGACTTGGACCTTGACATTCAAATAGAACCAAGGTTTGCTTGATGAAACCACTGATGCCCAAATTGACACCCTTATCCTTGACAACCGTAAGAAGCTGAATCAAATTATCGGTAAGTCGTGCGAATGATTGTATTTCGGCCACTTCTGATACACTTTTAGACTCCATCTTGGAAGCCTGTCTACACAAGGTTGATGATGCGATCTATGAGCTAGAATCTCCTTCCCAAGCGGGTAATCTCAACTCAACGCCCGAATATACTCTTTCGATGATTGAGAAGTCGTTGAATAACGCTACCGACTTTGCAACGATCTATAATCTTTACCTGGGCGCCGACGTCGGCGGTGATCATGTCGAAGTCATCAAATCTGCCAATGAGTTTGCTCAATCACTTGTGGACGTTCTCATTAATACGAAAGGTATCACTCGGCTTGCAAGTGACGATGATGCCGTTGACAAGATCATCGGTGTCGCCAAAAACGCTGGAGATGTAGGTTTGCGCTTCTTTGAGAACCTGCAGTCCTACAAGTTGGATCTCCTTCAACCTTCTAATCGCAAAGACGTTGCTCTGAGAAATAACTCTCAAGCTCGTACTTCCCTGACCAAGCTATCCGAAGTTGTGGATGGTCTGATCTCCAAGGGTGCGAAGGCGGGCGCTCTAGCTCGTGCGAAAGGCGATCTGGGCGATATTGTCGAGCAAGAGATGTCAAGTGCTGCCCGAGCCATCGAAGCCGCGACGGAGAGACTGCAGCAGCTCATGTCCAGGTCGAAGGACTCTGCACGTTACAGCGCTCTCGATTTGCAGGTTCACGACTCCATTCTTTCCGCAGCCATGGCTATCACACAAGCCATCGCGCGTCTTATCAAGGCAGCTACGGACTCTCAAGAAGAAATCGTCGCCCAAGGAAAAGGATCGAGCACGAAGCAACAATTCTACAAGCGTAACAATCGGTGGACAGAGGGCCTCATCTCAGCAGCAAAAGCTGTCGCATTCGCGACCAATCTTCTCATCGAAAGCGCAGACGGTGTCTTGTCCGGTACGCATTCTTTGGAGCAACTCATCGTAGCTTCGAATGAGGTGGCAAGCGCCACCGCTCAACTTGTTGCCGCTTCTCGTGTCAAGGCCAATCTGATGTCCAAAACGCAAGAACGCCTCGAACTGGCAGCGAAGGCCGTCACAGCAGCGTGCAAAGCACTTGTTAAGCAGGTCAAAGCGGTCTCCGCGAGGCAGATTGAAGAGGAGCAAGTTGACTATAAGAACATGGCCGCGTTGGAGTTTAAGAAACGAGAGATGGAACAACAAGTCGAGATTCTGAAGTTGGAGAAGGACTTGGGAGGTGCGCGTCATCGGTTAGGTGTAATGAGGCGTGCTGGTTATCATACGGACGAGACGGAATAAACTGGATATAAACTTTGAACATTTTGCTGTAATATTACTATCATAAAAGGTCACATTAGAAATGCGTACGTTATCAATAAGGAATCACAATAAATATTTTATAACAAAAGGAGTGCACAGACATCAGAATGTTAGGATGGTTACGGTGGTGGACACAACAGAAGACTTCCGTCAGGGTTGCTACAGGGTTGTGGAAATTGTATAACAATTATGTAAAACGAATGGGATGAATAGAATCAACGTGTATTCTGTCAAAGAGAAAGAATAGTTCCAAACGAAAACAGAACAGAACGATTAATGAGAGTGGGAACGAAAAGATTTTATGCGACTAACGGTCCTCAGCTCCGAATCGTATCGAAGGATTCTCGCGCGAGATCCAAGAAGCTCTCACCCGTCTCGGCTTTCGAACCGTTAGGAGCCGTGCTTGCGGAACCGGCAGCCGTAGAAGCCTTCATGCTCAGAAACAGACTATCCCTCTTCTCTCTCGCCTCATGTTCCGATTCCACATCAATCTCTAAAAAGGACGGTTTCCGCATGATGGAACTACGGTGGATAGCCTTTTCCAGCGTCACACCACCACCACCAGATCCCCGTGTCTTTGTTCGGGAAACTCCTGCTTGTTTGCGGACCGAGGACGAAGGCGTACGTAAACTGGTGGTAGTGCTTGACGTAGTGGGTTGCAGTGATGGACCCTTAGTTGCATTTGGACGTTCAGAGACCTTCGCGTTCAGAGGGTTCAGTCGCTCCGTAGAGTTTGTCGTAGTGAAAGTTGAAGTTGAACGTGCTGAGTTTGTCGAACGTAGCCGGGGCCGTGGAGGAGGTGAAAGGCTCGTCATACCAGATGTTGGGTCTTGCTGACCATCTGGGAAACACGAAGGGCTTTTATCAAATACACTGTCTTCCACATCCGTTCTAATGAACGGATCAGCAGTGACGGGATGACGGGGACTGTCCAAGTGCGACTTCACACTCAGAACCGTCGAACAACTCATTCGCACGGATCTCCTTCTCAAAGGCGGAGGAGAAAGACCAACAGGATCAGGTTCTTCTACCGCTTCTTTTGGGACCAAAGCGGGAAATGAACAGCTTGCCATAGACGACGAAATGACCGAAGATTCAGAGCTCTGTGACGCTTGGCGATGGGACTCGGCCATTCTACTTACTGTAGCGTCGAGTTCAGCGAGTTCGTCGCGAGACATGATCGCTTGTGGGTGATAAGTCTCATTGGGACTGGTGGGTGTTGTATCTGGTCCCTCTTCCCAGAAAGAGGAAGGCTTAGGATAATTCCTAGTAACTTTCCAAGGAATATAACTTGAGTCGTGATCAGAACGCGTGCTGGCAACTGACAGCGTATCATCCTCCTTTGGATTTGTTGGTACACATGTCGACGTTGAAGGTCGACTCTGAGTGGAGAAGAGCCTCTTTCGAGATTTCTTTGGTTCTGTGACAGAAACCGGGGACACCACATCGCCACTGGAAGCCTGAGATGAGGAGTTGGGAGAACAAGACGTCCTGATTGACAAAGGAAGGTTGGGTACAGGTAAGCGGGCATTAGGAAAATTCCATGGCTTCCGTTTGTCGGAGGGTTGTTCAGCAGCGACAGTTGTCCTGGATGACGAAGGCGACAACCGACGTCCAAGAGATCGCTGTGAAGGTGCCTTCTTCAGCATACGTGAAGGAGGGGAGGTTGATGATGGCTCGGCGATTTCCATAATAGAATCCTCTGGGTTGCGCAAATCCCGTTGAGAGCGCAGGTTGTTGTTATAGAAAGGGCCGAGTGTCGAATCATGAACGGATGGTACACAAGATGATACAGGAAGAGAGTCCAAGCCTTTCCGCTGACGAGGGTCAGGCTGATCGACTGGGGAAGGAGGTGCTGCAGGAAGGCTTTTAGTCGGGGGGGAAGTCGGAGGGGCCTGAAGTCGTGAAGACGACGCTTGGCGGACGATGACCCTGGGTGTGGGGATCGAATTTGCTGATTTAGTCGTAGTCATGGGGAGAATATTTGATGTCGTGGATATCTGTGATGAATTTCGGAGTCTCTTTTGATCTTGAACGAAAAAGCCAGCTTTATAGGAGAGCCCTCCATCGGTCATACCCCTTGACCGCAATTTAGGGCGTTGAGCTGTATCCTTTAACCCAGAATCCTCTAACGGATCAAACGTTGCATGAGGCACAAAGGATGACTGCCTTTGGTCGGGCATTTTGATTGGAAAACTACCGACTGAACGTCTGTTTAATTGTCAATATGATGACTCAGGGGTATAGGCAGGTTACATACTTCAAGCGCAGGTGATGCCTTTTGGCCTCAGGCAAGACTTGAGGAGGACCTACTGACACCGGTGAAGTGTTATCGATGCCATGACTATTGGTGGTGGATGAAGAAGCATAGGAAGTACGGTTGAGAGGAGAATCAGTTTTTCTAGAGGCCAAGTCGGTGCCGGATGAACTGGAGTGTGCTGATAAACGACTGGGGTCTGTAGGAGAGCGACTGACAGAAATGGGGATGACAGGTGCGTTTCCGGCGAAAGGATCGTCAGCAAGGGTTAGCACAGATTGCCTGGGTTTGCCACGAGAATCAAAGGGAGTATGTGGCCCAACGGAGTCAGCAGGCGACAGAGTAAGAGATGAATATTTGACAGGATCTGGGACGGTAGAAGGAGAGTGAAAGGATACAGAAAGGGGTTGAGACTGTTTCTTTGGCTTGAGCCAAATCGCTTCCGCGAATGATTTGAAGCCGGGAGCCTTGACGGCATTTGACTGCAGTCTATTAAAGGGCTTTTCTTCAAAGGAGTCCTGGCGCAGACCTTTGCCGCTGGATGCCTTTGAGAGTGACCACCAATTCTTGGACGGGGGGTCGTTGGTGGGCATCAGTCTTTGGACGCATGGATGAGAGGAGTAGAAAAGAGGGACAGGCCGAGAGATGGACCATCATCACATCTGATACCCACGGTGACTTATCGTGGCATGGCAAATTTTACACATACGTAAATGAATGAATTCACCTGTATGTAGCACTTTCTTTCACGTCCGAAATGACATTCAGGGTTCTAGGGGCATGAATTTTTGAAGCAGAACTTGTTGGTAAATGAAATGCAAATAACTTGGCACTTTAACTTTCAAGGTTATAATATCACAGTTGACTTCTAGTTATACCGACAGTTGGTGGTATGGACTGTATGTTCAATCTTCTCGTGCTTAGACCGCGAACCTGGCAAGGGCCCCCGGCGATATATTCCCGCACACGAGTTTGCAAGCTCTGGATATCATCAGGCTTCTGATGGACAATACTATATGATAATATTGCCACACACGGCGACTTGAATTCATGAAGAGTAACAAACGTCAACATAGATGGGCTGTAACCAGAACAAACATGATTTATTGGCTTGAGACGCGTTCACGCAAAAGCGATATATTCCCCCCGTATTTAATCATCAGATACTTTCTCGATGGCCACCATTCCGCAATTAGTGGGAAACTCGCATTTAAATCAAGACATAGGCCGCCAGTCATGGTCTTCTCCAGGGCCACGTCCGCAGTTCAAGGCACTATCAACACGCGTGGCTTTCCTCACAATCAGTTTTCACCAATTGTCCTGTATATTATCGGAGGCATAATGTGCGTAAGTAGATCAGCCCAACTCAGCCCAAATGTCCTCCGCATCTCGATCACGAACAGCCTGTGCCGCGTGAGGCATCGGTGTATGCCCACTGGACGCCTCAGGCGTACGGTCGTGGCTGGCGTCGAATAAGACTGGGTTCCGCACTAAAGGTCGTGTCTGTTCCGCATTCTCGTCCTCGTCACTTTCCATCCCAAGGTCCATGAACCTTCCCGTTCTTGAGGAGTTGATATCAATTGGCCGTGGCCGCGAAAATATCGACTGGCCCGATCTGCACAAAAAAGAACTCTTTCAATCATCCAAAGAACGAATCTATGACATGAGAAACCTACTGCCTCATCACAGATGCAAGACGACCAAATTGGAGCACGTTTCTCGCAACGAGTAATAGTGTGTCAAATATTTCTTCTTCCTTGCTGCCGACTCCACATTTCGCGAAAGCCAAGACCAACAGTGTCAGTGCACAGAAGATTGTAAGCACGAGATCAATGGTGTTGAAGGGGGACTTCCAAAATTGCTGATCGAGAGAAACGAAGTCAAGAAAGCTGAGCTTTTGAAACAAAATTTACCAACTTTTCCCAGAGCAACGAAACGAATTCCGACTTCCAAGATCATTGCGGTATTAATAATTACTTCAAGCACGTAGAAAGGAAGGCCAGGACATCCATCTGTCAAGCTCAGCACCACCGTAGCGACCGATAGTGCAGCCATTCCGAGGTATAAAAAGACATAGGTTCTTGAATGAACAAATCTGTTTGCGAGCCCGCGGGCAATTTCCTTCCGTGTGAGAGCATATATTGAACGCGTAGCTCTGTCGTAGTGCAACGTAAGCGACAGGATATCTGAAAATCGTAGAAATACTCACACCGGATGCTCGTTTATATCGACATGCAATGGTTCCGTCTCTTCTCCACTCTCTATATCCCTATCTTGCGTTGGTACCACCATGACGAGTGGGGAAGATCGGGACAAACATATATAATATATTCAACACGCAACTTGAAGGGGTGACAAGTGTGACTCATCCGATTCGTGTGACAAAGCACTTTCACTCTGACTCTCATTGTCAAACCGCCGACTCACTGACTCGGCTTCTATCCTTCACCTCTTACAGTTTTACATTTCGGTTTAAAAAAATGGGAGGTGGTGATTTGAACATGAAAAAGAGCTGGCATCCCCTGCTCCTGAAGAATCAGGAGCGGGTGTGGCTCGAGGAGAAGAAAGCGGTACATTTCCTCGTTTTCAACACTTTCAGGCAGCTTAACTAACATTTCTCCAGCTTGAGGAAAAGAAGAAACTAGATCAGTTGAGGAAAGAAAAGGAAGAGGAAAGACAGTTGCAAGAACTTCAACGGCTTCAGGAAGAACAGACAGGTAAGAAACGGACAGAGAAACTAGAATGGATGTACACAACACCTGCTACCGGAAGTAGTCAGAATCCAAACGATTTAGAGGATTATCTTCTCGGAAAGAAACGAGTTGATAAGATTCTGACAGCTGACGAAAACGCCAAGGTCCGAGCGTTCGCCAACGATGTTTTGGTATCCCCTTGCTAATATATCATTGACTAGATCGGAGCCTCATATAAAAATTTTATTGCGGTTCAAAATGCGAATAGCGTACGCGACATTGCAGCAAAGATACGCGAAGATCCTTTGTTGGCAATTAAGCAGCAAGAACAGACTGCTTATCAGTCCTTGCTGTCGAATCCTCTTCGTCTCAAGAAGATGCGGGAAGACTTGGGAGTGAAGCCTAAGAAAGACAAGAAGGAGAAGGCGAAAGAGAAAGAAGAACGTAAACGATTGCAACGGGAACGAAAGCATCGTAAACACAGGAGCAGAAGTGTGCGTTATTCGAGAACACCCAGTCCATCTACGAAACGCCTCGATCGAGGATGGTCTCCTATCGACAGAGGTCGTTCCCGTTCTCGCAGTCCTTATGGCAAGCGGTCGCGCAGTCCTAGCCCCAGACGGAAAAGTCCTACTCCCAAACGTTCTCGCTATTCCCCACCACCTGCCCCACATGCCCAGAACGGTCAGACCAGCGGATACACCCAAAATGGAGCCGATCGTGCGACCCGCCTTGCTGCTATGCAAGTGAATGCAAATTCTACCTCTGAAGATCGGCAGAAACGACTAGCGGCGTTGTTGGAGAAGGAGAAGGCGGATCTAGCGGCTGATGAACGTGCCAGGGAGAAATCAAAGGGTATGTCCAGCTTCCTTAGTCAGGAACAGAAGAGGGTATTTGGAGGTACTGGTGGATTGGAAGATAGAATTCGACGAGGAAAAGTTGGGATGGTTGTTGAAGCCGATTGATATGTCCGTGGCTGGTGGGTTTCTAATTAGTTACTCTTTGTGTACTTATAAAGTAATTGGCTTTCAAATGTTCTTGTTGCATTTGCATCTTATTGGCTTAGCCTTGCCCTAAAGATACATTCGCACCCCGTGATTATAATGCGTGTCGCGACATTTCCACTACGATACCACCATCGAAACGAATGCCTCCCAGACGTGTCCCTTCTATGAGTTCTGTTGCTCCGTCTCGGCCTCCAAGCCCAGGTGGTGGAGGTGCTGAGGAGGACGAGGCGAGCTCCGATTTCAAGTACTTAACCACACTGTTTGAGTTGATGCCTTCTAGACCCCATTCTTCGATACTGTTGACGAACTGCAACAACACGTAAGAGTCTCACCCAATGATGTCGCAAAATAATTCACTTTTTCGCATTCTATCCCTTTTAAGGGTATCAATATGCAAGATATTCTCAAGCTCAAGGTTCAAGCGCCCATGGTCTATCTGCTCTGAAAGCAACCTCAATGACTTTGTTCGTCTTTCATTCAGTCTGCAGCGATACACACCGTCTCCGGGGTCAGCATGACTACTAGACGCCAGATGCTTAAAATCAAGGTCAGATGCGGCGCATATATTCATCCCTGCCATAGGTAATTGTATTGCGTGCGGTGTCATAGGGAATGTCCGAAGCGAAGGTTGAGAAGATCAAGGTATATACTCGTTTCATTTGTCTGATTCGGGTCAGCACTGAAATTTTATTAAGGAAGCTGCATCGAAAATTCTAGTTCGACCGTTAAGGGTTGTTTATGTTACTGTGAATCTAAATGCTCAATTAGGGTTCTTCGTTTACTACTGGGATCGAGTACTCTGAGAAACGCAAGGGTGTAATTATCATTAGCACTGGGAGCAAAGCCGTTGATGGAATTTTGGGAGGTATGTTTTTCTGCATAATGCCTACGGGTTGTCGGTTTGGCTCTAATTGGCGTTCAGGTGGTCTTATGTCGCGATCTATCTCTGAAGGTAATATTTTAGAAAAACGAACATAGACGTCCAATCGATTCATTTGTTGTCTCTCTAGTCTATGGCGAATTCCGAACTGGCAAGACCCAGCTTGCGCATACAATGAGTGTGGTTGCTCAACTTCCTCCTGAAATGGGAGGAGCTGCGGGGAAGGTGGTTCAATAATCATTAATTTTAGCGATGCTCGCAGCCTAACATTTGCCAGGTAGCATATGTCGACACAGAAGGCGAGTATTTTAAACCTGGCACGAGTGATTGCAGGTTAATTATATTTCTTGTCCATAGGGACTTTCCGGCCAGATCGTATCCGCTCCATTGCAGATAAGTTCGGTGTCGACGGTAACATGGCCCTCGAAAATATTTTGTATGGTGAGCTCCTCACTCGACTACCAATTTTTACGCCTTCCTTGAGCCTGCGTAGCACGAGCATTCAATAGTGAGCATCAGGTAAGCACTGTTGCATCTACATTCGGAAACTATTATTCACGAGCTAGATGGAACTTATCAACGAATGTTCTCTGCGGTTCGCCGAGGATAAGGACTTTCGTCTGTTGGTATGTCATGTCACATACGCCCTCTCCTTTCCGCGAATATTTGGTGCAGATTGTCGACAGCATTATGGCTCTTTTCCGAGTTGACTTCTCCGGTAGGGGTGAACTCAGCGAACGTCAACAAAAAGTATGTATCGTTTCGATTGTATTTTTTTTTCTTAATGCCGCCTTCCAGCTTGCACAGGTACCTGAATTCCTCTCAATTCGAGAAATGGAGCTGGAGAAATTCTACAGATGCTTTCGAAGTTGTCCAAGCTCTCAGAGGAGTACAATGTCTTGACCTTCTTCTTTATACTTGTCCCCCCCTCTAAAATTTTAATATGATAATAGATCGCTATTCTACTCACGAATCAGGTTCAATGTATGCATTTGAATATCATGATGTGTAGTTGCTGACGCAAGTTGCTGTAGCCGATCCTGGGGCGACGATGACATTCGTTGCAGGTGGCGCGCTCAAGCCCATCGGAGGTCATATCTTGTCCCATGCGTCGGCCACCAGGCTTTTTCTCCGTAAAGGTTAGCCTTGGCATGGTCTGTCCTTGTGGTGGATAAAAACTTCGGTTAAAATGTAGGCCGCGCTGAAGAACGTGTCGCCAAACTGGTTGATAGCCCCGACCGTCCAGAAAGCGAAGCTTCGTACAAGCTCGACGAGGGTGGTTGGTCTGATGTTTGAATTTGACTTCAAAGACAACATTCTCTATGGTTTCTTGCTCTTGCGAACTGACCTTGTTACCTTGATGTGCCTATGACTTTTCTGCTTGTTTCTCTACGAATGTCAAATCCCGAATTCCTATGAAGCTCAACTTTGAGCCGCAAGTTTGTAAATTGAATTCTATATCTGAGGCTATCCCACAATTGATTCCAGATGCGAACGCGGTTCGGTTTCCCATGCCATGTGCATCTACTGCAAGCTACCATCGCATGCACATGGTCTGGGTAATTGAAATTGGCATGATGGCATGGAGTCGACTTCATCTAAAAATATAAAAGGTTCTTCGGCGACCCTAGTATTCATTCAGCTCAGTAAGGTCATGATACTATCTGTCAACTTGAAGCTTGTCATTTTGCTCGGTTATCTCGTAGTCGTGTCTGCGGACTACTCGTATGACTCGACCTCCGTTCAAAACTCGTTCCCGAACCTCACTTCGTGTTTGTTGGAGCCTTCTTTCTTTTCTTGTGAAAACACGACAACCATAAAAAATACTTGCTGTTCTCCGACCCCCGGAGGGCTTGTTTTACAGACACAGTTTTGGTCCACCTATACTGGTCGGGAAAACAAAGGCCAGTTACTCCCCAAGGGCAGTTGGACTATCCATGGTCTTTGGCCAGACAATTGCGACGGGTTCTTTTTGCTCTTCTATCGTGCTGTCACTTTTGTCTGATGGGAGGTGTAGTTCTTATGAGCAGTACTGCGACCCCAATCGTCAATTCGATCCCAGTCCTAGTCCTCGGGAGTTTCCAAATGGCACCGTCATCCCACCTTCCGAAGGACCTAGTGTCAAAACATTCATCGAGGATTTTGGAAGAGAAGACTTGTTGAAATACAGTACGTTTATTGAATTGCCTCTATTTTGATAGTGAGTCTAATCAATTTCAGTGGACGCATATTGGATCAACCAAGGTGATCGTAATGAAAATCTTTGGGCTCATGAGGTATGTAACGACACAGCGAAAAATAACAGTCAAAATCAACCAAGTCTATATAGTTTTCCAAGCATGCAACTTGCACGTCGACCTTTGATGTTAACTGCTATGGCTCTAATTACGAGAAGCACGAAGATCTCATCAACTACTTCGACGCGACCATCAGAGCCTTCCAGCAATATCCGACTTATGAGATGCTTGCTGCGTGAGTAGGACTCCAGCCTTTTAGCGATGTATGCACCTAAAAAATTTCCGTCTGTAGTTTCGGGATAGTACCATCCAACAAGACGACCTATACGTTGCCACAGCTACAAGGTGCTATCAAGTCACAAACTGGTGCTGTTCCCTACTTTGGATGCCAGAAAAATGGAACCATCCTTTCGGAGGTTTGGTACTTCAGCCATGTCTATGGGACTGTATGTTCCTTTAGTCTGCTTTTTTGAGAAATGTTTCTTACATTTTTATATAGGAACAATATGGGACATATAAGACACTCGATTCGACCACCAAGTCGTCATGCTCTGCCACAGGCCCCATTATGTATTTGGAAAGAACGCCCACGTCTGAGCATGAAGTTAGAGGCGATCATTAATGTATACCGTTATCGAATAAATATATTTTTAATGGCTAGTGGTCCTGGTCTGCCATGTTCCCCTAAATGTGGGTCACGTGGTACACGCGACGCGACTGCAACAAACAAAATTAGGTCGGTTGAAATTTCAACCCGTCAGAAAACCTCTCCATCTCTTCCGCCATGACGGTCATGCTCGAGCTCGACACTGCCAATGACTCACATACTAGGCGTACACTTTCTGAAATTTCCCTCGCTGTGGCAAAATCGAAGAAGATTGTTGTCGTGACTGGGGCGGGTATTTCATGTTCATGCGGCATTCCAGTTTGTCTATGGTTTTAGAATATGATTCGGGTTAATGTTAATCGTGTATCAGGATTTTCGCTCTTCCGATGGGCTTTACGCTCTAGTAAAAGAGCGCTACCCCGACGTCGTAATGAAAGGCCGTGACCTTTTCGACGCATCTCTATTTCGGGATCCCACTTCGACAGCAGTATTTTACACATTCATATCTGGACTTAAGCGCTCGATAGACGCTGCTAAACCCTCGCCGACGCACCATTTCATAAAGACACTCGATTCGAAAAAGAAACTCTTACGTTCATATACGCAGAACATTGACGGAATGGAAGCTCAAGTGGGACTCCTTGGCTCTTCTTGTCAGGAGGTCAGATCGGATGTGAAGAGGAACACTAAGCTTAGAGTAAAGGATGTCCGAAACGTCCAGCTGCATGGGGATATTCATCGCGTTCGGTGCATGGCGTGTTCTGCTGAATACCCTTGTACAAAGGAACACCTTGCCGCTTTCGAGATGGGTAATGCTTCTGACTGTCCAGAATGCTTGTCACGATGTTTGTGTCATAATTCATCCGATACTTATAATTGACACGAATTCTCCCTTCACAGCTGAAGCTCGTGTAGCGCGCTCCGCACGCGCCACCCGTGTCGGTTCGCTTCGACCTGCTATTGTGCTGTATGACGAAAATCACCCGCTTGGTGATGAAATTGGTGCTATTCAAACGGCCGACCTCGCCAGAAAACCCGACATGCTCATTATCATGGGAACGTCTCTCAAAGTTCACGGATTGAAAAAGCTTGTAAAAGACTTTGCTCGCACCACCCATTCTGCAAGTTCTTCCGCGACCTCCAGGTCGAGAAAGCCGTTCAAGGTTCTCTTTGTCAATAAGACTCCACCTGGCGCCGAGTGGTCCGACATTATTGATTATCACATTTCGGGCGAAACTGACCGATGGTCAAACATAGTTATTGAAGATTGGAAGAAGATGCGGCCAGCTGATTGGGAAACTCAACAGACACTGATTGCTGATGACACTGGAACTTCCATGGTTGGCAGGGGACTCAAAACAATCAAATCTTCAACAAAGTCGACTACAAAACCTCGGAAACCTCTTTCTGAACGGCAAAACATTGGACCTATTCCTTTGGAACCTCCACGCAAGTCCACTGCCCGCGAAACGAAGCCGGCACCTCCACTATCACCTAGTAAACGACGTCAAATGTCGTCGCACTACGGTGACCTAGAGTCCAGCCCGTCGAAGCGGCGAACAACCTCAGAACATCACAATGTCATGCCAGCGAGTGAGCGGAGGATGCTCTTCACGGAAAAGACAAATCAAAACGTTGTGCCTGGTGTTGGTGACGTGGAGAAATCCAAGACGGACTTTAGTCTCTGTGATTTATCTATGCGGGATGTCAAAGGCACTGACATGTCCGAGATGGACATCAGTCTCCTCGAGTTGTCGATGATTGATGTGGATTGTCTTGTTGAGGAAATACCGCCACCGAAAACAAGAGGGAAAACACGGAGTAAAGTTCCGGATGAGAAGAAACGGATGGCGACGAGAATGGTGACGAGGCAAAAGAAAACGACTTTGCGGACAGGGGCCCGGTAGGACATGTCCAGGACTTTTGGAATCATTCAGTTTGTAAATTATGCATATTGTCCTATACATTCTAGAGTACCTGATGTAGTGAAACCATGTTTTTTGTGGCATGGAAAAGAAATGGTCGACTAATTCCAAGATGGCTGAGTTAGTACAGAAATTACAAAATTGAAATCGAACAGAAATAATACAAATTTAATCTGTAATGAGTTCGGAAACACTCCAATCCTCAAAACTGCCATCAGGCAGGTATCGACGAATAATCAATGGAATTTTCCGTTGCGAGAGTTCTTTAATGGCGATTTGAAGAGCATCTGTCTCGCCGTCCAGAGGAACGAGAACAGGGGCATTCATGCTGCATCAGACGAAAGTCAGAAAGCAAACATGACATTAAAAAAAGTCATAGGAAACCTGATCTGCAGTGCCCTCGTTCCCAATATCCTTGCGCGTTCGTACTTGGTCAAGTATGGTGTCGTAATGCGCAATTTGTTGGGTTGTCGTTCGCCCGTTATTCCTGCACTAGTCGTCACTTGCTCTTCCGATCCATTGACCATTTCCTGGTCTCCTTCCACTACACCATTCACACCATTCACATCGTTTTCACCTGTCTGCATCTCCTCTTCGCCTTCTTGACCACCTTGAGCTTCTTGCTCATTTGCAAGGAGATCATAATTGTCCTATTTTATATGAGATGTACTGCATTGTAGATGTAGGAGAGATATGGTGACGAACAAATCCTTCATCTCCGAATCTGAAAGAGATTTCAATCATTTTCAATGACATTAGAAACTAATGTTGTTCATACCCTGGTGCTGTTCCATAGTCAAAGTCATCACCAACACCCCCACCGCCATACTCATCATCAGACATTTTATGCGTCTGAGGGAAGGATTAACTTGAAAACGGGTGTGACACCGTGAACCGTCACATCTGTCACCCACTTGAAGTTTGTTCAACTGCAGGCTTTACTGGTACCGCAACCTTCTGGAATCTGACACTGGAAAAAGTCCATGGAAACTTCCATGGCTTTTGGTATTTCTCTGCCCGTTTTGCATTATGTCCGCGGGTACACTCTCGGGACCGGTTCTCTACAACTTACAAGTGGATTGTCTACTCAGATATTAGCTCTCTCCGCCTGAAATGTTTGCATTATTTCTGCTCAATGCCCTTGATGTTTACTTTTGCGCAAATGGGTCATGCAAAGCAATAAATTTCGAATAATTCCAATATGCAAGTGTTAAAATGCCGAAGCTCTCGAAAACTATGTCCCGATATGAACTTGCTGATTCTTCTTCGTTTCTGATGGTCGTCCCCTAAATGAACTGCCAACGGATTCCCAATTTTAGGCAACACAGAACCAATTAGGCACCCATGGTATTAGCCGCATCAAATTTTTTTCTTTCTTTTTTTTTCCTTTCACTACAACATTGTTTTCTGCATTTCTGAAGCTTTTACCATTTCATATGCGTCCGGACAAGCTGTGTACATGGGTCTGAGGCGATTGGTTGAAGGAGTGGTTCCTTGCATTATTGACATGACAGCAATTAGGGTTGGTCACATTGTTGATTCGATCGACGATGATATTCCTCATTCTCGTTTCTGACGAGGATGCCTGCTCGGCTGGCGTCGGGCAACGTAAAACGTGGGTCTTGAAGGGCGCGAGAATATTTTAAATTTGCTGGGAGCTGATTAATTAATGACGGTAAAAGTAAGTCTCAACATCATTCTTATTTTTTCATGTTTTGAATTATTTCAACAAGTATATCGAGATCAAGAATGCTCCATTTGTAAATCTAAATAATGCTAAATTTGCAATATCGTCTCCCCCTCAAAACTGACTGTTCTCGCTCCCTTATCTCCAAAGTTGCCCCACCCCATCGTTAATCTTGTCCCTCTTCGTTGTCCATCTTCCCGCTCGCTATGGATGAGGACCAGCACAGTACACTGTCTGAAGACGTCCTTACCACTAAACAAAAGAATGACAAACCTCCACACGATGCTAGTGTTTTTGTTGGAAGGTTGGTATATTCGCTTTTATGCACTGTCTTCGACTTTCTAACATACCTCGACCCAGCCTTCCATCTAATATTGACCAAGGAGATCTTACTCGAATGTTAACGGAGCATCTTTTTGAGCATACACAAGTAAAGACCGTTAAAGTTGTCCGTGATTCCAAGGGAGGAGTTTGTGCCTTCGTGCAATGCGAGGTAAAATGTTCTTTGACCCCAATCTCGTCGGCAAACTGACATATATGCGTGGCAGGATGCGGCTTCTGCTACCTCTCTCATAGAAACATTGTATTCCAGTCCACAGAAGCCGTTTTTGGGACGAATTCTGCGGTACGAACCCGCCCGTGCCTTTCGTACACTGATCATATCGTATCGGTACGTCTCTGGGGATCGGTCAATCAAATTTTGATTTACTTTGTGTCGAATTTTGCTAGCTCGCCCACCCATCTGATCCAACCAGCTATATATCCATCAGAATTCGGTAAGACTCAGGAAAATGAATGCGAGCTACCAGACGCCATGCGGCTTTGGAAGCATGGCAAATCGAGGTCAGTTTCTACCAATGACTAGATCAAATCGAAGTACTGCCCAAAGTCTGCAGATTCCATAGCATTTTGTATAACGCAGAAGCGATTCAAGCAGAGAAGAATTGCGAGCAAAAGGAATCCGACTCCTCAGAGCCAGAGAGTGTACTCTTTTTGAACCCAATGGGATACGACGAAGAAGTATTGATTTTTCACCTGCATAGATGTTCCTTTGTTGACACAATCCATAGGCATTAAAAGGACTTACCTCTTATTTCGGTTTATTGGAAAATTTTCGTGTCCTCGATGTAGCTGGCGGTCAGTTGTCAATTTGAATGGTCAGGCATAATTTAACACCGTGTAGATGGCGAGACTCCTACACTTGACTGTGCTCAGTACCCGGTCCCTCATAATGCTCCCCGATCACCGGGCATGGATCCGAGATGTTGGGAAATCAAATGGCGATATCGCGATGACTGTGTCAGCGCTCTGATGGTAATTTTTCAGTTCTCTGTTTAATAGAAATTAAATCTGGATTCCAGACTTTGAGAAGGATTCCACATCTGACAGTGACGTGGGCCCATCAGCCCTCCTTTCGGAGCCCTGCATTTCGACAAGACTATCGTTGCACTCCCGCACCTCCCTTGTATTCTCCTCATGGTCAACGTCTTATTCAACCTCCATTTATGCCTCCGGCTGAGTGTACGCCCCGGATCAGGTCGCATATAGATGCATTTCTTCCTCTTAATCAGACCGATCACCAATTTCCTCAAGAACAGTATGGCCATTATCCGCCTGTCAATCAACGCGCTAGCCCGCAACGATCACAGTTTGATGCGTCCTGCAATGCAAAGGAAGACGCGAGTACAGCAAGTCAAGAGCCGTCGTTCCAACGTCAACGGAACCAAGGAGTTTCACTTGATATCCGGTCTTCAAAGCAAGAAAACTTGTCGGATGCGACACAAAGTAGCGTCCTTAGGTATGTTTGAGCGAAAGCTACTAACTTCGAGTTCTGAGAACCCTTTCAATAGTGAAACGTCTTCCCCTGAAGCAGGATCACAAGAGCTCTCTATACCCGAGACTCCCGCCTTGGATTCGTCTTCGATTACACCTGTAACACCTGTTTCGCAATTTCCTATTACTCCAACAACCAGCGGGATATCCTGCGATGGATTTGAGCCCATAGATGCTGGAAACATGCATCAAAACTTCCCTGGAAGCGAAAGGAAGATAGACCCCACTACTCTGTTTGTTGGGGGACTCGAGATCTCTGGTCCTGAAGCTTGGGACGAAGAGAAAGTCAGGAAGTTATTTTTCCGGTTCGGAGGGTTGGAAAGCGTCAAGTTTTTTCGGCCAAGTATGTATCTTTTTCAGGCAGAGTTCAGCATCTCATCATCCACGTAGCAAATGCTACAACCGCTTTTGCGTTCGTCAAGTTTAACAATACTGAAGCACCTGCACGCGCCGTTTACGAAGAGGTATGCATTTCCCTGTGTTCGCAACCCTATCTCACTTTTACTAAAACATCAGCACAATCGCGTCTATGACGGGCGTACCCTTCGCGTTCAATTACGCGATATTAATCCCCCCAGAACCAACTGGAAATTTGCGCGAGGACGTGGAAGGTTTCATCAAGCCAGACGCTTCCATTATCGCCCGTTTGTACATGGACAGGATGTCATGCGACAGGGTGGGTCTGAATTACCTCTCAGCGAATCAATGGGTGTTCCCAGAGAAATGGGATCATCCATAGCGTGTTCCTTGCCATCCAATCACGACAAAACGTCATCAAAAAGTCCTTCTACATTCCAACCTATCGAATCTTCTTCTTCCATCAGCAATATTTTCGATGACGCCCATGGACCAGAAAGATATCGTGAGTGGTACGATGACCTAGAATCACCTGCGTCTACACCGGCACCTTCGTCGCTTGGCTCTTCTGCCTCAGCTTCTGGTGTTACTTACACAACCCCGTCGTATCCATACATGCCTAATGGCACTCACTTTTTGCCACCCCCTTGGATGCATCCTTATATGTCTTCGGGACCGTATTCACTGCCATATTACCCCGGGTATCCTCTTTATCCTCCCCCTCCAGTCACTCAACATCCACAGCCCTTGATCCCACCCAACTCTGGCAGTAGTGGGTCTTCGCATCCCATCGGCCAATGGCCAGCTTTCGGTGTATATGGTGTAAGTTTGGTCCATTTATGTCCGAGTAGTGACTGAATTCACTTTCCCAGTCGTATGTACCTTATCACTCCATGCCTCCGCGACCACCAATGGTTGAGCAAGGAAACCCTGGCCGTGATTCCACCCAACCACCCTTGCTGCCGAGTGGATTTGTTCAGAATGAACAAGGTGCTCTCATTGCTGTTTACCAGTCTGAAGCGTTAACTCAATATACGAACGTTTCTGGGGATGCACCCCACACAGTCTACCCTCAAGGAAATGGTGGGCAGAAGTATACGAGTACCTCGGAGATTATGTATCCTCGCACCGCACTTAATGTCCCAACCCAGGGACACCCAAATAACGCTTTGCTCATGGGCGGACGAGTCGCAGAATCTCAGCACTCGCCTAATCCTTTCCAAAGTACTACTCCAAATCTAAATATGCATTTCAATCCTTTCCATCGTCGTTCACATGGCCCTCCGACTCAGCACAACCTCAACAATGCGACTCGACACAATCGTGCATTCAACGGTAGGCCTGGCCTTCAGAACACTTCGGACTATGGTCGCCGCGGGGGACAGAGGGGAAGGCCATTTAGTGACTGGAATTGACAGGTGCCAGCCTCGTGTTGCAGACCCCAATCTTTTTAAGACGATTTCTTTCTATTTCCTTTCATTCGTTAATAAAGTGATATTTAGAATTTTTTGCAGCGTTGATGTCATACCGATTTCGGCATGTCTTTCCCATTTTGTTCAACGAAATCATTGCAGTACTATTGTTTCCAATAACTATGTCCAGAACTTAGCCTGAAAGATATCGTCTTTGAAAATATCAAATGATATAATTAGTGTTCTGACTACAATGATTTGGCTGTCCTAGCATATTCAAATCATTTTGGCTGCTGGTCATCCCCGGGCCAAAGACCGATTTCAACTAGGTTTACTTCTACTCTAGAAAAAAAAATACAAAATGCAAGATAAAGGATGCCAACCCTGAGGTTCCCGAAATAACGAACGCCTTGCTTTTGGGAGTACATATGATGTTCTTTGTTCTGGTGATGTAGAAAGAGACCTTCCTTTGGTGTCACAGTTGAATTTGTCCAATAACATATGATCTAGTTCCATGAAAGGTCGACGTCCCGTCGCTGTTTCCGGTGACATGGTCCAAGGCCTGGAGCATATTCAAGTACGCGTGTCAATTAATGATACTTATGTTTTTTCTCCAACTTGAAAGAAGTGAGGATGCAACAGCCATATGCATCATCTTCACCGTGATCAAGCTCTGAACTGAGCCAATGAATTAGTGGATTCCAGGGGACTTCCAAGCAGCCTAATAATCACAATACTTGGATTTGGCAGCTGTCATCCTGTTGGTGTAAAAAACTCTTAGTATACCCATGTCCTCGACCGCCAACTTTTTCCACAACATAGATACAGTACGCATCAGTGGTGGGACCTTTCAACAGGTGAACAACATCGGAAGCGAAAACAGATACAGTGAGTCCACCATACGTACTTACAGCCGTTGGCGGAACTTAGGGCGCGGGAGGTTTTTTTTCAAAATCAGCAATTTTTTGATGGGGCATTGAAGCCCAGGCTGAAGTTCGAATAGTTTTTGTTGAATATCTCAATGAATTTTCTTTGTATCTCAATAATAATTATACCGTTGTAATTACATTGAAAATTCGAATTGAATGGTGTAGAAAAAGTATAAGAAAAGCAGACAAAGTATAGTGAAAATTGAGGAGCAGCTATTCTGATGATGTAGCACAAAGTACATGA